>CEOP01039447.1_pt1 | contig 47138 bp, 33 predicted proteins | sample 361301 | NCBI WGS metagenome assembly CEOP01 (sample SAMEA2619548, study PRJEB7988) | marine metagenome | biome: marine biome (ENVO:00000447); feature: deep chlorophyll maximum layer (ENVO:xxxxxxxx); material: "saline water (ENVO:00002010), including plankton (ENVO:xxxxxxxx)" | depth 55 m
AATAGTGTTCCCAAAATGTATCTTGTTTCCATGCACTTTGATCATGTTTTGGATCCATCATCTGTTTTATATGTTCTTTAGAATAATTACTTGGCATCTATGAACTCCGTATCAGTACTGAACGTAGTAAAACCACCTTCTTTAATAACTTGTAGTATTGTGTTTACACGACCTACTAGTTCGTCTCTGTGTGAGATAAGGAAGATGTTTTTATTTCGTTCACGTTCTATCTTTTTAAGTACACTTAATGCACCGTCAACACCATTGGTATCCATACCACTATCAATAAGCTCGTCTATGGCTAAGAAGTTTATTGGTGTATTCATACTTTCAAATACGTCTCTAAATGCCCAACTAAGTCCTAGTATAAGTCTATTACGTTCTCCTCTGCTAAGATTATCAAAGTCTAAATCTCTGCCTAGCTCTGTAATCTCAACAGTTAGGTCTGGTTGGAATGCAACTTCATGTGGCAAACCTAGCTTTGTCAAATAGTATGCTAGTCTACTGTTCAAGTATTGTAAGTTTTGTTCAATAATGCGTTTTCTGATAAAGCTGTCTTTGTTGGTTAACAGCTTATACAAAAAGTCTTGATGATCTTTTACTGTGTTCAGTTGATTCATAGTATCCCAGGTTATCTCTTGTACACCAGTTTCACGCAAACTTTCTATTTGTTCTTGATAAGTGTCAACTTCGCTAGACTTTGCATCAGCTTGACTACGCAAGTTTTCTAGTTCCATATTGTGTTTATGTGCTTCTTTTTCTGTATTATAGTGTGTCGCTGGAATCTGTCCAAGTTCTCCAAGTTGTGTGATAGCATCAAACCATTCTTTTTCCTGTTCATGATTTATTTTAACTTGTTGTTGTGCATCACTAAGTTGTTCTTGTTTGCTATTCAGAATACTTTCTTGTTTTTCGTCGTGTAGATCTTGTCCACATGCATGACATTTGTGATCTTGTAATAGATTAATTTCTTTGTTTAGTTTATCAATTAATTTTTGTTGTTTAGTATTATCAGTCTGAATATTAGATAACCAACGTTCTGCTTCGTCTTTCAGTTTTTTCTTTTCTAGGTAATCACTTAACAATGTATGATTGCTAAGTTCAGTTTGGATATCTATTTTTTCTAGTGTGTTTATTTGTTGCTGGATACCTTGGACAGTAATTTCTTGTTGATCCCGCCAAATTTTCTGCCTGCGTTCCAAATCACTGATACTTTTCTCAATCCTGGAATTTGCTTCTTCAACTGCATTAATTCGATACTCTTCTTCTTTAATTGCATCTCTCGTTAACCTTTGTTGTTCTTTTAGAACCTCTGCTTTTTCACTAAGCATTGTTATGCCTAGTAACTGCTCAATAATTGCTCGCTGATCGTTTGCCCGCATACTGAGAAAAGGTTCTGTGTATGTGTTGAGTGCAACAATGTGTTTAAACATATCATGGCTCATACCAAACAGTTTTTCTATTTGTGTCTGAGTTTGACGATTTTCACCTTGTGCTTCGTCTTCTTCAACATTCTCTTCGTTGACATAGTATTTAAGCACATTAGGCTTTCTACCTCGTTCAATGCGGTATTGAGTGCCATCTTTTACAAAATCTAACGTAACCATCATGCTTTTACCGTTAGTTTTGTTTACTAGATTGTCTTTTCTAATATTAGTAAGTGCATTTCCAAATATTGCATAACTGAGTGCATTTATTATAGTGGTCTTACCAGTACCATTCCTGCTACCATCTCCGCCCAAATCTACGTTATTTCCTAGTACAAGTGTTAGTCCATTGTTAGTAAAACGTACAGCCTGTGTAACGTTGCCAACACTCATAAAGTTTTTAACGGTTAAGTCTTTGATTACTATCATAGGTTATTATATATGTCCACTAGAAGTTTTTTGTCTATTAAATCGCTGTCCACAGCATTTAAGCTATTATACACTATTTGGTCTACATTTTCAACCTCAATGTCATCAACAACTCGCCAGTCCTGTGCATGTTCTTCTTTCTTAGTTGGCATAAGTGTTATTTCTCTTACCCCATACTGTTGACTAAATGTTTCTTTGATAAAGCTAGCTTCTTCATAACTGATTGCAATGTCTAGTGTAGCTCTACAATACGTTTTACTATTGAGTATTATATCCGGTTCATCAATCAGTCTACTTAAACTTACTGTTCTATAACGCGGACCATCAAAGTCTATATACTGGGGTTTGCCTCCCCACTCTAACACCATCATACCACGTTCATCATCCCATGCATCTGCATAGTTGTGTGGAAACGGTGATCCTAAATAGTGTACGTTGCCTTTGTTTTGTCTTTTATGGAAGTGTCCAGTAAACACATATTCTGGACCTTGCAAGTGTTCAGCATTTAATTGTCCGTGGTCTGGCATTTCGACCATTGCGTTCATTTTAAAATAAGGAAGTTCAAAATGCCCAAACATATATCTGCATTTGGTCTTGCTTACTTGTGTCCACTCATCTCCGACTAACCACGGAACAAGTGCAACTTCATCTTGTACAAGTGTTTTTTCATTTATCAAATGTACATTATCGAACAGTTCTGCATAAGGCAAACTGTTATAGTCGCGTTTTTCTCTGTAATATAAATCATGGTTGCCAGTAATCATATACACTTGTTTAAATGCTTTACTGAGCTTCGCTACGTTTTCCACACTATAGTTAAGTGTACTCACATTAACACTAGCTCTGTGATGATGCCAGTCTCCTAAGAAAATGCACGTTTCACAGTTTTGATCTTTGGCTTGCTTGACAAACCAATCAACAAAGTCTACACAATCACGATTATGTTGTTTGCTGTTATTCTTGTTTCCGAAATGTATATCCGTAAAACAAGCCGCACGGTTAAAGAATGTCATGGATTTCCGTTCACTCAGTTTAAACTTTCATTCAGTATAGCTTCAGAACTATACATTGTCAATATCTAAATGTTGAATCCGTGTTCTTTACGTTCTTTGTCAGATTTTTCGTCCCACTTGGCTCGTTCTGCCATTTCGTGTTCAATTTGGCGTGTCCAGCTTGGCATTTGACCTGCTTCTTGTAATAGGTCATCTCTTATGTTTTGATTACGTTTCTCTAGGTTTAACACTCTAGTAAAACTGTTGGTAACTGCGGCTGTGTAATAAGCAAATGGATTTTCACTTTTTAGCTCATTGAACTGCAATCCAATTTGTGATAATTGTAATAGTGCATGACTACGCATTTCATCTACATATGTGTATCCTCGCCAGTTACTACGCATACTATAACGCTCGCAAAGTTTAATATACATTTTTGCTAGATTATTTGTAATAGTTCCGTGTTGTGTATTAAATTTACCATTATCTAATCCACCTTCCCAATGACTACGCAAACATTCTTTTACTTCATCATTATTATTAACATAAGCATAATGTTTAAAAGGTGGAAAATTACATTTACTGTGATGATCTGCTACAGTCTTGGGTTTGTTCTTTCTACCAGGTTCCAATGGCACATGATCAAAAGTCATTACTCTGAATACTAGTGTTTTTTCATCTATTGTATCTGGGTCAATTTTAAAATTAATTTGTTTAGGTTTCTGACTTTGTTTTCTACTGGTATTATCGTACCATTCTAAATATGCACTTTCATATGCTTGAGTACTTAATTGTCTAGCTCTATTTTCTTTAGCAGTTTGTACAACTTCTGGAAGTTTAATATCATCTACTGATTCTACTATTGTATCAAACCTACTATATTCATCGTCTAACACATAACAATAGCTTAATTTGCTTTTGTGTATTTCTTTAAGCATATCTTTGTTGTTTAAATAATTTTGTTTACGCATTATAGTTCCTTATTCTGATTTCATTATACACGATCTAAGTCGAGTTGTCAATAACTACACATATAATTATTCTATAAATACAACTATAGGAGACACCAATGAGAATATCGCAGTTGAAAGAAGATATCGCAAAAGATGTTGCTGTATTTTACGGCGGCAGATTTCAGCCTATGCACAAAGGGCATAATAAAGTGTATATGGGTTTGGTAGAGCAATTTGGTTCCTCTAACGTATTTATCGCTACTACAGTTAGCAAGACAGCAACGTCAGACCGTGATCCATTTTCGTTTGAGGAAAAGAAAAAGATAATGAATGAGATGTTTAACATTCCTACTAGTAATGTTATTCAAACACAGCCTTACAGACCAGATGTAAGTTTAACTGGAAAAGATCCAAACAATACTGCGGTAGTATTAGTTTTTAGTGCAAAAGATGCTGGCAGGCTTAAACGTGGCGGTTTTTTAAGAGATTATGTACCAGGTGCTGAAATGGTACCTAGTGACCAAGGAGCATACATATTAGAAGTACCAATTCAAGAAGGTGGGATGAGTGCTACAGATTTTCGAAATGGTATGAAAAATGACAGTCTGAATGACAATCAGAAAGTCATGTTGTTTAGAGAATTCTTTGGTTCTGTTGAGACAAAAGTATATGAATTTGTAAGGGATAAACTAAATGCCGGTACTAGCTGAAAATAGAGCAAGATTAATTTTAAAACGTGGTGCAAGAAGCATTTACTTTAATGGCAATAGTATATTGTCTCCTCTAGTACCACATCATGGTATTATGTTTCCAATACAACCTGATATTACATATTCGCAGAGTGTAGCATATACTCCATATGACCTTACACATACCAACTATACATTCCAAGCATATAGAAATACACCTAGTCCTGACATACAGATGACCTGTCAGTTTGCAAGTGTGACAGATGAAGAAGCTAGATATACATATGCTGTATTACATTTTTTAAGAAGCGTTTCTAAAATGTGGTTTGGAGCAAACGAAGGCAATAGTGGTGTTGAACCTGGTACACCTCCACCTGTGTTATTGTTTAGTGCGTTTGGACAACAACAATTTTCAAATATTCCAGTAGTAGTTACACAGTTTAGTACGACTTATGATAGTAATGTAGACTTAAAATTAATAGATGGTAATCTACAAGTTCCAACAATGATGAATATGTTTATTGGGATTGCAATTCAACAGAATCCAGATAGACAAAAGAACGTATATAGTACAACTGATTTCGTATCAGGTAAACTATATGGCGAGCAAGGATTTATTTAATGGCTACAAGATATAATGAAAGAAGCAATTATGCAAGCACAAGTCAAAACAAAAAGTATCTAGAGTTATACGATCCTCCGCTAACTGTCGAAACACTTTCTACACAAACAGTTACATTTGTAATAGAAGCAAAATACAATAGACGTCCTGATTTACTGGCAAACGATATGTACGGAAGTCCAAAAGTCTGGTGGGTGTTTGTACACTATAACAGAGATCAATTAAAAGACCCTGTGATGGATTTTACATCTGGTCTTAAAATAAAAGCACCAAAGACGTTTAGAGTATTAGGGGCTACCTAATGACTATACAGCAAATCTTCGAAGATAACGTACTCAACAAGTACGATAACGTTACTTATAAATGGACTATGTATATGATACGTCCAGAAGATGTTAATCAATATGATCGAATACTTAGGACAGATCCACCTAGAGCTAGAGTTATTTGTGAATCTGGAGTTGAGAGCGAGATCAATATTCAAAGTGTTGAACATGATATGAAACTTACGTTTAACAAGCGTATGACTGATAGAGAAGCAGTAGCTAACATGTTTAGTATGCAATTGATTGAGCCACAAGGTGCAACACTGTACACAAGAATAGTTGTTGCCGCTCAAGAATTAAACATTATAAATCATCTCAAAGCATGTTATCTATTAGAATTAAAATTCTTAGGCTATAATGAAGATGGATCACCAGCAAATAATATTACTAGTCCATATTACTATGCCTGTACAATGACTGCTTTAGATTTTCAATACAGTGAAGGTGCTACACGATACAGAGCTGATCTAATCGAAACTACACAAGATGCTTTTAAAAAACTTACACTACACCTCAAAGAAGATCTTACAATACAAGCAAGTACATTTGGAAATTTTTTATCTAATTTAGAAGTTAAAGTAAATGAACAAGAAGCAAGGCAAGTCCTTAATAGTATTTCTAAGCAATGGCCTCACGTCTATAAGTTTGGCACAGGAGGCAATGGAGCCGAATCTTGGGGTAGTTGGGCCTTTGATACTGGTACGGGTATAAGTGGTGAAACACCAGATCTCAGCAGTGTGAGTATTACAGGTGATGGTAATCTAACCTTTGTAATCAAACAGGGTACTAGTATTAGTGATATTATTATTATAGCACTAATGCAGACAAAAAACTTTAGAAAATTACCTACAGATGACGGAGGATTTCACAAAGACAATCCAAATGATCAAACAGCTAAACCACCGACATTTAAAGAATTAAGTAAATGGTTTGCTTTTGATTGTAAAACTGTATACATGATGTACGACACAGTTGCAAAAGATTTTGCAAAAGAATTTACAATTAATATAGCAGGTTATACTGTACCTGAATTATCGCATGACGCTAAAACATTTGAAGAAGTGGTTACTAAAAAGTCAATACAAGTTGCGAGACTTAGAAACCTAGTAAGCAAAGAACTATTAAAAAAACGTTTTGATTATGCTCACACCGGGCTTAATACAGAAGTTTTAGGTCTAGATATCTATCTAAACAACAGTTACTATCAACTTCAAGCCTTGAATCAAGGTGAAGGTAGATTTGAAGGACAAAGTCAAGCTGGCGAAGGTAAATCAGATAATCAATTTAACCGTAACTCTACTACTATTTCTGAGATAAAACAAAAACTAAGAGTTGCTCAAGACGAGTTAAGGCAAATAAAAGGACAGAAAGATAGCTTTTTTAGCAACCAAGCTAACTTAGGAAATCCGCCAGAACTAGCCGCTAAAGAAAGAGAGTTTAAAAATAAGATAGATGCAAAACAAGAGCAAATAAAACAATTAGAAGAAGTTAAAGAAGATATTATCAACAAAACAGTTCCGTTATTACAGGAAGAAGCGGCAAAAGAAAGACTAAAGCAAGGCGACAGAGCTAACTTAGTAAGTGGTGATAGGTATCTTACACAAAGTGAATTGTTTGGAAGAAACAAACTTGATGACAATAAGACTCACCCGGTGAGTTTTGATATTTCAAATGTAAACAGTAAAGCTACTAACGGACCTGATGAAAATGATACAAGTGGTGCTGTTTTCCTTGGAGCAGTAGAACTTAATCTTAACAGTTTAGGTGATTTAGTACAACAGCAAATTAATATTAGGGGAGATCCTTATTGGCTCGGTAGACCTAAAAGTAGAAAAGCTACACTGTATGGTGCAAACTACGAAAAGGGTGGTGTAAGTTATTTTTTAAATGTTAACTTTCCTACATATCCAAATCAAGATTCGGGGTTAATGCAAATACCAGAGGCAAACTTTGGTATAGTAGGTGCCTACCGTGTACATACCGTAGTTGCTAATTATAGTGAAGGTCAATTTACTATGACGTTGCAATCCTACAGAGACATACAAACTAATGTTGGATTGTTATATGACTTATTGCAAAAAGGTACAATAGAAACAGATGAAGGGAAACCTGGACAGCCAAATAAAATAGAAGATCAAGGTGAAGGCGATAGTGAAGGTGAAACAACAGTAGAAAATACTGGTCCACAGATAATTGAACCTCCGGTTGATGGTGATGCTACTGGAGTAGTTACACAAAATCAACTTGCTTCAGGTAAAATTAGAAATCAAGCTATTGCAAGTGATTTAAATAGCATTCTACAACAAGCAGGCGCGGCGGCTGGAGTCAATGTAATTGTTGAAAGTGGAGGACAACCTGCAAAAGGTAGTGGTGGTAGAAGAACAGGAAGTACAAGACATGATAATGGTCATGCGGCTGATGTTCAATTAGCATTGGCTAACGGAAGAGTGCTTAGTTTGGATAATCCAGGTGATGTACCTATTATACAAAACTTTATTAGAGAAACAAAAAGATTTGGTGCAACAGGTATCGGCGCAGGAAACGGATACATGGGAGATAATACCTTCCATATTGATAATGCACAAAAATACGGACAAGGTAATGCAGGCTATTGGGGTGGACATTTCGATAATGGTACATACAGAGCAAAAAATGCTCCTCGTTGGTTAAGAGACATATTTACAGCATAGGAAAAAATAATGAGATACACTACAAGCAATACAACAAGTCGGGGAGTTCCAACAACTGCTTTTGATAAAAATGCAAGCATAGGTGGTGTAGTCAAAAATTCCGGCTTGTTTATTGGAAAAGTTATTGAGACAGTTGATGATCGCTACGAAGGCTTTTTACATGTTGAAATTTACGGTCAAGGCTATATTGGTGAAGTTGACAGTAAAGCAGAACGTTCGAATTATGTAAGAGTAAGACGAGGTAGTCCTTATGGAGGCAGTTATCAATTTGCAAATGCAACTAATAGTTACGGAATGAGTAGTCACCCACCAGCACCAGGTACATCAGTACTAGTTGCTTTTCCAGCTAATAGTAATACAGGAATAATGATAAGTGTATTGCCTGATATAACAAGAAATGCAAGTGTTCCGACAGATCCTACAGCTTTTGTAGATAGTGAAAACAATGCTATTGGTCCAACACTAGACCCAAGTGTAAAAAAACAAACAGGAAAAAATAAAAAACCAAGAGCTACTCCTGAAACAATTCAAAATGAAGCAACAGATCAAAAAGACAAAATAAATGACAGTGAGATTACAAGTCAAGGTATTGGGTTAGACAGTATTAGAGGATTAAGTAGTAGTAGCCAAAGAAGAGAATCTCCTACACAAGTTTTCGGTTTTAACACACCAGGTGGACATCAATTTGTTATGGATGATGGTACACTACCTAACAGCGACACATGCTTAACTCCTGACAAAGAAAGAGAAGGTGGATTAAGTAAACTTACACGCTTCAGAAGTGCTGGTGGTGCTCAAATATTATTCCATGATGGTGCAGGAATTGTTTATATTATCAATCAGAACGGAAGTAGTTGGATTCAAATGGGCAGTGATGGCAAAATTGATGTGTATTCTGAGAGTGATATTAGTATGCATACAGAAACTGATTTTAATTTTCATTGTGGTGGAGATTTTAACATAGATGCTGATAGTATTAATATGAAAGCTAGAGGATCTAATGGTGCTACTATTGAAACTGCAACTGGAGAATTTAACTTACACGCAAATAAAGATATCAAATTAACATCTGATCTAAATGGACACATAAAATGTAGTGGATTTATTAGAGAAACTGCGTCAATGATAGACATGAATGGTCCTGCCGCAACCGCCGCTACTAAAACTACTGCAAATAATCTTACAGTGAATAGAACAGTAAAAGAAAGTATTGTAGGTAGAGTACCTGAAGCAGAGCCTTGGGGCGGACACGATGAAGAGCAAGAAAACATTGCACAAGCCGCTAGTCCTGATAGTAATTTTGCCGCAACTGATATCGATATGGCTAGTATTCTAAATAATCAGCAACCTGCTCCTGAACAGACTACACAGCAAAAATCAAATGCAAAAGCTACTAATCCAAGAGGACCAAGATGACAAACACAGTAGAAGAAAGATTTAGAAGAAATTGGAGTGACTTTACAGTAAAAGATCATACTGCATATCACACTATTCTCAATATAGCAAATGTAACATCTAGTCAAAAAGCTATAGATTGTGCATTAGGTTTTTTCTCAAATTACAGTGGATTTGATCAAACTGCATACGGAGAAGGAAGTTATATCACAGGATTAACTGAACAACAAGCATTTGATTTATGGAAAGATGCATATAACAAACAAGAAATACTTGCTAAAAAACAATTAATATCAAATGGAATCGGAACAATTACTCAATCAGTTTATGATGCAATGGTGCTTTATCATTGGGCAACAGGTAAATTGTTTGAAGTGTTTCACGGAAAGATAATTTACGAAATATTGCCTGTATTAAAACAAGGTAAGTATGATACTCTAGCTGATATGATTATAAACAGTCAAATTAACAAAACTTTGTGCGTTAGAATAGCAACTATTCTAAGGCTTGCAGATTATGGTAAAGTTAAAACGAGAACATGGTATCGTAGTAATGGCGTATTTAAAATGCGTGATTTCAATGAAAAAGGCACATTAAACAACGATCAACTATCAAGAGCAAGATTTGCTTACTTTGCGGAGACAGGAAATTTTTTACCTAACACCCCAGAAGGATTAAGCAGAAAAATTGTTACAGATTATAACAGTACTTTGGTCACACAGATTTTTGCGTTTGATGGAGCAACAAATTTTAACTTGCTTGCTAATGCTAGTATGAGTCCAGTAGAAAAACTCTTAGTCACTATAAATGATGATATACAACAGCATTTCTTTGATTTTACTTTGGATGGATTTACACTTACAATAACCAAATCAATGAATACTGGTGATATTATTAAAACTGTTATAAAGATTTAACTGAGTATTTAATTTTACCATAAATAATAGTATGGTAACCTACATCGGATATAGCACAATAGATAGTATAAGTGGTAGCAAAACATTAACAGATGTTAATCTTGCCAAACGTGATTTATTAAATCACTTTTACACAAGACGTGGAGAACGGGTAGGATTTCCTTCTTTTGGAAGTATACTACCCGATTTAGTCTTTGAACCATTGGATAGTGCAACAGAAAGAGAAGCATTAGATGATGTAAACAAAATTGTTAACAATGACCCACGTTGGCAAGTGTTGGAAACACTTTTAAGTAAACCCGATGATCATACATTAGAAATCAAAGTTAGGTTACAATACAACGACACAGGAACAGCAGAAGAACTGTTTCTGAGATTTATAGGTGAAGAATAATGGCACAAGGCGCAAGACAAGCTAGTTTATTTGCCGCAGAAGACTTTACAGTAGCATACGAAAGTTTTGCTCAAGCAAATCTGCAAGCATATGATTTTGATACAATCAGAACTGCAATGGTAAACTATATACAAACAAATTATCCAGAAAATTTTAATGATTACATTAATTCAAGTGAATTTATAGCACTTATCGAATTAATGGCATTCTTAGGGCATAACCTAGCATTTAGAGCAGATCTTGGTCAAAGAGAAAACTATCTTAGCACAGCAGAACGCAGAGAAAGCGCCTTGCGTATTGCTGAATTTTTAGGATATACACCTACTAGGAATGTTGTTGCTAGTGGTTACTTAAAAATAGATACAGTCGAAACAAATGAACAAGTTTTTGATTCAAATGGAAATAGTTTAGCAAACGTTAATACTCAGTTTGAAGATGCTACAAATCCAACAAGCTACCAAAACTTCTTAACTATTATGAATGCTATTTTTCAAAGTAGTAGTAAGTTTGGATCTCCATTTGCTACATCAACAGCAGGAAATATTACTAATGAAATCTATAGAACAAATAGTACTAATAATACATCTACAAGAGAATTTACAAATAAAATAAACGGTGCTAATGCTACATTTAGTTTGTACAGTGCAGGAGTTGATACTGCAACAAACACGCTATTAGAAAAAATTCCTAATCCTTATGGTGCAGTTGACTTGCTTTATAGAAATGATAATAGTGGGTTTGGCTCACCAAACACAGGATTCTTTATTGGATTTAAGCAAGGATCTTTAGCATTCAAAGACTTTGAAATAAACAATGGACTGCCTAATCTTTCAGTTGATATTAATGCAGACAATGTAGCAAATGGACAGATTTGGGTACAGAATGTTGACGAGGTTGGACAAGTACAAAAAACATGGACAAGAGTTGATAGATTGTTTGGTGCAAGTGCAATGTTTAACGCAAGACAAAATAAGATACGTGACATTTATTCAGTGAGTAGTAGAGAAAATGATCAAGTAAGTATTGTATTCAGTGATGGTAATTTTGGTAATATTCCAAGGGGAATAATCAGAGTCTGGTATAGAACAGGACTCAATCAAACATATAGTTTAGTACCTGATACATTTAATCAAACTTCATTCAGTATTGATTATATTAGTGCTTCAGGCAACTTACACACTGCTAAGTTTAAAGTAAGTTTGAAAAGTATAGTAAGCAATGCAAGTGAAAGAGAGACAGTAGCTAGTATTAAAGCTAATGCTCCTAGGTTCTTTGCTACACAAGATAGAATGATTACAGCAGAAGATTATGCAATTACACCATTAACTGCTAGTGAGAATATTAGAAAAATTAAAAGTATAAACAGAGTACACAGTGGGCATAGTAGATTCAGAGATATATACGATCCAACTGCGACCTACAGTGATGCAACACAGTATAGTGACGACATTTATCTTTATGAACAAGGTATTACAAACAGAAGTGTAATCAGTTTACCATCCAGTTTAACTGGTACACAAATATATGACAAGTATATTAAACCTATGCTTGCAGATCCAGAGATATTTAATTTTTATTACAGCAGACAAGGCTGGTCATCAACAACACATGATGCAAAGTATGATTTCAACAACACTATAGACGGAATTACATTCTTTAACACTACTGGTACCGAAACAAATGTTTTTAGATGGAATCAAATTACAAAAGGCAGTGATGGTTGTAGTGGATATTTTAGTTATAATAGTATTGTCCAACGAGTTGGAGACACAGCAACAAATAGTTTAAAGAAAGCTGATATAAATGGGCTAATCGAATTTATTGACGCTCCTTACAAAATGGGATATATTAGTGATGCTACAATAGTAAATGCAGGTAGCGGATACACTAGTACACCTACAGTAATAGTTACTGGAAAAGGCAGTGGTGCTTCAGCAACCTGTACTATCGCCAATGGACAAGTTACTAGTGTTGCAATTACTAACAGTGGTAGCGGCTATGATCAAAGTACAAATATCTCTATCTCAGGTGGAGGAGGCACAGGTGCTCTTATAAGAGGTACTATTATAGACGCAAAAACGCAATGGGTAAAAGTAGATAGACTTTACAAAAATGGACTAGGTGATGATAATAGTGCAGGCAATCCAACAGGTATTGATAATACTGGCAAAGGCTCAATAGTGCTTAATGCAGTTGTTAGCAGTGGAGCAAGAGTAAGACGATTAGTTCCAAGACTAAGCACAGATTTAGATGATACAACTAGAACAAATGTAATATCTAAAATCAACAACAAAAATACTTTCGGATTGCGATATAATGCAAGCTCACAGAAATGGATTATTGTTGATAGTGCAAATCTTCCAGCTAATAGCACAACACTTAATTCAGTTGCTAATTGGAGTTTAGAACATGCAGGTGATGGAAGCAGTACTGGCATTGACAACAGTTGGATCATAAGACTAAATCATGGTACAGCAGAATGGGAGATGCTGACTAGAAGAACGCAATATATTGTAGGAAGTTCAAACAAATTAAAGTTTACTAATCTAAATTTCAATAATACATTCAGTAGTGAAACAAGCAAACCTCTCAGAGATAATATTAAAATATTAAAAATTAATTCTAAAAGTGAATCTGACCCTAACCCATTAGGAAAAGATTACAAGTTTAATGCATATGGATACTTTATATATTCAGATGGCTATACAGATCCACATAATATTAGAGTTACACTTGCTGATCCTGATAATGATGGTTATCCAAATGATCCTGAAGCATTCAGCAATATTGTAAGTAGTTCAACTATAAAGTTAGGAACAAAAACTGTAGATGGATTTAACTATACAACAATAGACCCAGATAACGGAACAACAGTTGTAAATGGAATTGGAAATTTACATACACAGTATAACAGAATAGCTGACTTGAATTCATTGATTGATCCTAGTACAACTAATATTATTGATACATATGTTCTTTTGAACAGTTTCAATAGTGAGTATAGGAATTGGGCATTGTATGATGGCAGAGCAGAGACACAACCAAATCCTCCAACTATTAGTGAGTTAACAGATACATTCCAAAGTCTTAATACAAAAAAATCTATAAGTGATCAAGTAATTTATAGACCAGTAAAATATAAACTATTGTTTGGAGATTTAGCCAGCGGTGAACTTCAGGCAACATTTAATGTTACAAAAACAAGTAATAGCACAATAAGTGATACAGAAATAAAACAAAAAGTAATTACTCTTATCGACCAATATTTTAATATTGATAACTGGGATTTTGGAGAAGACTTTTACTTCACTGAAATGGCGGCTTTCATACATAATAACATGATTGGCGAAATAAGTCAAGTAACAATTTCAAGTGTAAGCAATCCATCAGATGGTACAAGTTTATTTGAAATCTCAAGTAACAGTGATGAATTATTTTTACCGTTGGTAAAACAAAATAATATTTCTGTAACAGGTTCATCTAATGCTAATTTAACAACTATAGGTGAAAATTCAACTGGTAATATTTCTACAAATTCAAGCAGTGGATCAAGTTCTAGCGGTGGAGGCTACTAATGAGCGAACGTAAACCAAATCCTAGTTTAGCACCTAATATATCGAGGCCAGGTGAAAGTTTAGAAAAAACAGGTACCAAACGTGTAACTGAACTGCTACCTGATATTCTTAAAACAACTGTAAACAAACAATTCTTTGATTCAACATTTGAACAGTTACTAGCTAGTGGTAGTTTAGAATCTATTAAACATTTTGTTGGTGAAACTACAGGCGATGATGTTAGAGATGCGGTTCCAGCTATAACTGATAATTATTTGCTTGATAATAGATCCAATGATCCATATCAGTTCCAACCTGGAATGGTTACCAATAATCAAGATAATAGTATAAGCCATACACTGGCATACGATGACTTGTTAAGAAGTTTTCATTATAATGAAGTTGATACAAACAATCATCATAAGTTCTTAGCTGAATTAGGATACACATTAGATTTACCTATTAACTATGATATGTTTATAAACTATCATAGATACTATTGGGTCTTAGATGTTATGCCACCTTGTGAATTACAATTTACAAGCGTATTTGATATGGATACAATTAATGGTGAAACATCTTATACAACTCCTGTAATGAAAAATGGTAAAACACTTACACTAGAAAACGGAATGAGAATAAAACTTGCACCACACACTGTGGATAGATTTACACAAACCAATAGTGCAAATACTACTTTCACAGCAACAGTGCAGAACGGAGTTGTAGATTCGTTGCGAGTTTACAAAAACAACGCACAACAAACTATTACAGCAGATTATACATACAACGCAACAACAGGTGTTGTGACTTTTATAACTGCACCAGCAGTCAATGAAGAAATAGAGATACACACATACTATTCCTATAGCACGTCAGGAATTTATGAAAATGATGCAATTCTTATAGTCGACGGAGTTGGAGATCCAAATGGTATAGTATTAACAACGCAATTTAGTCCAGGACAATACGAAGGCAAACAAGGCAAAAGAGTATGGTGTAATGTTACAACCTATAGTGCTCAAGAGCCAAGTGGGTTTGATGAAGATCAATATAGTTTTGATTTTAGAAAATTTGATCTCAGAGAACATAGAATGACTACTAGAGATTATACTTGTGAACAAAGACAATCACCAGATCAAAGTGCATGGAGTAGAAGTAATCTTTGGGTACACGAAGAAACAATTAAAAATGTTTTAATATACCAAGCCGTAACAGATGATGTTTACACATTAGATCGTTATAGAGCAGTAAGACCAATTATAGAATATAAAGCAAAACTAGAGAAATTTAACTTTGGCAAAAAGCATGTAGTAAATGTAGATCATGCATTAGAAAGTGCAATAGATCCAGCAACTGTTATAGTAGGTCAAACAGATTTTAATGTATTTCCAATTGGGTTTACTACTGAATGGACATCAGGACAAGGATATGACTTTGGAGAAAAAGTTAAAGTAACAAGCGGTTCGACTCCTAACCTTGTAATTACATATTGGGAATGTGTAAAAGCACATGGCGAAGAACGTAAACCAACGCATGGCGAAAATTTAGAATTTTGGGAGCAAGTCACTCCTGTAGAATTGGAAAACAAAGATTTAATTATATTCTTTAACACCACAAACAGTGCGTATACAAACAAGATATTCACAGTTAACGGAGTAGGATCAAGTATAACACTCACAGAGACATACAACTTTGATGGTAGCAATAGTGCAACAAAATTAAACACTGGTGAAAAAGTACTATTACTCAATGGGTATAATATTACTGATAAAGTTTTAGCTGGTGAGAATGTATCAAACAGAGAAGCTCCACTAAGTGGTAGTGAGATACATTTCGACGGCACTACATGGATACATAGTCAGCAAAAAGAACACAGAAGTCAAGGTATGAAAGTACAGCTATATGATGTAGACTTGAACAAGTTGGACAATGTAACTCAATATCCAGACAGTGATTTTGACGGTTCTACTATTTTTGATTTTGTACACAGTACTACAAGTAGTTTTGATACTGCACTAGGGTTCAACGCTGAGTATGTTGATTATGGAAATACACCAGGTCTAAATTTTGAAGCCCCACTATTAAGTAAAAAATCTACCTATGTACAACAAAGTAATGATGGTAGTAAAAATCAAATCAAAAACATAGGTGGTCAATACTATTATAAAGATTTTGTTAGTGGCAGATATTACAATGGATGGACAGCGGATAGATTCGGACAAGTTGTTAAAAAACGTATTAGGAAAGTAATTACTGATCCTTCAGTTCCTTTGCTAGTAGACGTTGGACATTCAAAAACAGTTTCTGACAGATACTACAATATATTCCAAGAAAGCGGTACGCTAGCAATAAGCACACAACCAACAGCAGACGTCTCTGATGGTAGAGTCACGAGGGTTGGTGGTAAGTTGCCTACATTGTTTTTCTTTAACGACAATACATATACAGTTTCTACACACTTTCCTCAAGCACAAATAGAGTTTGTAAACATGGATGATTCTGCAATTGGTAATGGTATTTTGAGAACAGCAGGTAGTGGCAACTCTTTTAACATAGTAATTACAACACCAACTGTTAACAGTATAAAGTATAGATTGGTGTCGGATCCAGCTAATTTTGGAGTAATATTTTTTACAACAAATGCAAATGAAACAAATGTAGAAGTAAGAAAAAATGGCAAAGAATTTACAAACTTTACACATACAAATGACATTGTAACAATTAATACTGGACTAATATTAGATGACATTTATGAATTTGTATTCAAATCAGATGCAAATTATAGTGCTACAGGTGAAGGAAATTTTGAAGTTGCAAGTACACAACTTAGTAACCCACTTAATCAAAATTTTGAGAAAGTAAGCTACGGAGATTTAGTAAGACATTTGACTTCACAGATGAAATCAAATCCGTTGTTTAGCGGAAGTTTACATGGCACAAACAACTATAGAAACATTGTACAAACACATGATACAGGTGGACTGATAAAACAACAACCATTTAGTACAGAATTAGCAAATCAATTATTGGTAGACAACAATACTAATCCATATAGTGCTTTGCAATTTACAAATGCAAATTACAATGAGTTTATAAACAAATTTAAAAATAAAATTACACAGCTTCATAATAGTACAGAAATAGATGTACCAGTATATCAACTGGTTGATAAAACACTTGAAGCATTAAACATTGGAAAAAATAGTAGTAATTCTTTTGCAAACAGTCAAATGGCAATGTATAGAGATTATAAAAGTTTTAATGGTAGCTGGGTAATTAATCAGACACCCACATTTAGTTTACCCGAAGAAGTAAACACTTATGACGATACTTTTAATCATGTACAAGTATGGATTCAAATCCCAGACGCAAATGGTGAACATACTTGGAGAGGGCTAGTTAAAGATATAGATTACACAATGGACGATTATAGTGTAACAGTTACAATGAGTGGCATAACCTTTCCGGGTTCTGGTAAAAACAATATACACATCAGATGGTACAAAAGAGGAAGTGTAAGTTTTATGCCTTATAGTGCAGTAAAGCTAGGAATGATTAAACCTTTTGTACCAGAACTAAGAAGTGATTACAGTAAAGATAGTACAGGCACAGCAACAGACAATGTAATTATTGGACACGATGGTAATGTACATGTACGCAACGGAACAGAATTATACGCTAGAACAGTCGTAGGATTTGATCCTGTAGATGCAGGGTTGTGGGATTTAGAACTGAGAATATACAATAACCTCAATAGTAATCTTGACAATGTTGTAAATCAAAGCACTTATTCACCTAATGCTCACAGACCAGCAGTGTATACATGGGATGAAGTAAACAATACAATTAGAAGTGAATTTAACAAATATAAATCTGCTAATAACATTGTGGCACTCAATAGTACAACATACTTTGATGGTAGCGATAAGTTTACTTGGAATTATAGCAGTGTATCACCTAATATTGGTGGCTGGAGAGGTATATACCATTACTTCTTTAGAACTGATAGACCACATACCCATACTTGGGAAATGTTAGGATTCAATAAGAAACCTACTTGGTGGGACACAAACTACAGTTGGACAGATGCTACAAAACGTTCAGCTTTGTTGTATGCACTTGAGTTTGGTCTAATAAGTCAACCAGGAGTCAGTGAAACATTTGATGTCGATTATAGTTATAAAAATTATGATTGGCAAAACAACACATTGGTTACACTGTTAGGAGTATTAAATGATCCTATTACAGCAGGTGTATGTTCTACACCAACATTAGAAGATAGACAAAAAGATTTTGTGTTTGGAGACTGGGGACCTGTAGAAGCTGAATGGCGTAGAACAAGTCAAGGAAAGATTGCAAACATAATTTCATTTATGAGAACAAGACCATTAATTGCACTCAACAATTATTTTAGGACACAAAGAAGAATAGTTAAAAATCTAACAGGCTATGATATACCTTACATTATGGATATTGCTTACAAGGGGTTAAACAGTTGGAGTAGTACAGCATTAACAGGATCAAGTAACATAGGTAAAATTATTGAAAGTGTTAACATTGTAAATCCAGGAAGTGGATATACTAGTTCACCTAATGTAATTGTTACAGATAACTTTGGTAATGGCGGATCTGTTGTGGTTAAAGTAGAAAATGGATCTGTTGTTGGAGCCAAAGTAAATTTCCAAGGTGTACAATATTATAATAGACCTCAGCTGGATTTAAGTACAGGTAATGCAGTATTAGATCCTATACTAGCTGACGACACTAAAACATATTTTGATGGACTAGCAAATGCAATTATTGAATTTGGTAATACATACGGCACAGATGCAAATGCACTAGCAAAAAGATTTAACAGTATTTCATTCCGACCTATAATTAAAGCAGGAGGCTTTGTTAAAAGAAATCAACAGTTTATTTTAGAAAGCAGTCAAGATAAAGGTAGAGTGTTTATACCAGAAGAGAATGTTGATACACTTTTATATACAAATAAACCTTCACAAGAATATTTCTTCGGCGGAATTAAAGTAAACAAGACTGCAAACGGTTATACAATAAATGGTTATGATAATAGCTTGGCATACTTTAACTATTATAAGCCAAAAACATCTACTCCTGGTGTTACTGTAAGTTTTGAAGGAATCACAACTGTACAAGTGTTGAGATATAACGAGTATGAAGATATTTTATCACAGTTAGATTATAATACTGAACTTAAATCAATTCAAGAAGTATACAACTTTATTAATGGATATGGTCATTACTTGAATACCTTAGGATTTAGTCAGCAATGGAGATCTTCTGCAAGCAACTTTGTAACTTGGGCAGTAGGTTCAAGCACTACAGAATTATCGCTTATTCCAGACTCGTCTAGAGTTACAGTTAATGATGGACAAGATGGTTACTTTGATAACATAGACAAAAGATATGACGGAGTCTATAATATTATAGATGCTAATGGAAACCAGATTAGAGCATATGATGTTTTAATCGATAGAAAAAGTATGGAACCGGATAGCGAGACAGTGTTCCAAGTGAAAGATGAAAATACACAAATTTATGGTATAAGGCTTTATAAGGTTCAGCTTGAACATATATTCATTTTTGATAATGTTACAAATTTTGATGATGCTATCCACGATCCAACTATTTTTCTTGCACACAAAAGAATCATATGGAGAGGAAGTAGAACAAAAAATTGGAATGGTAAGTTATATTCGCCAGGCTATATTGTAAATGACAATACAATACTTCCAAACTTCGACACTACAGCTAGAGAAGTAGATCAATATTATGGTAGAACAAAGACCTTAGGTAACAAGCAGATAAGTGATATAGCAAGATTCAATGCAGGATATAATAGACCAGAATGGAGTCAGAAACTTGATTTAGATGATGATGCAGTTTATGAATTTGTAAAAGGTAGTTACAAATATAGAGGAACAAATCATACTCTGAGTGCATTTATGAGAAACAACGGTCTGTTTGACGGAAATGCTACAGCAGAATTATTAGAAAACTGGGCAATAAGAACTGCTGATTTTGGTGATACAAGAAAAAGAGAAACACTAGAATTTCAAATTACACCCGATTTACTGACAACAAGTCCTCAACCTATTAGATTTACAGATGGGCTGAAACATGATGTGCTAAGTGATATAGTAATTGATATAGACAGTATTAGTCCATTAAAAGTTTACGACAGTGGAACAACTTTTAATACAAGATCCATAAACATTTATAAGAGTACTAGTGACGAATTGTTTGATAGTGATCTCAATAAAGCAGGATTACCATTATTGTCAGAAAGTGACTACAGAGTAATCAACAAAGAAGACTTTACTCAGTTCCCAACTGAAGTAAAATCTGTATATGACCACAGCGGCAATTGGCAAAATATTGGACAATGGGATAGTACTATAAGTTATAAGTTCAATGAGAAGGTACTTTACAATGGTAGAAGTTGGGCAATGCTTGACGAAGATGGAAGCAGTGGGTTTAGTACAGCAAACGATCCTATTGATCTTTTAGGATCTAATCAACTTCCTGTAATACCTAGTGCAGGGCAAACTTTAATTATCGATGGTAATACTATTACTCTATCAAAAACAGCAACAAGTCAAACTAGAAATACAATTACTGTAACAGGCAGTAACAATATATCTAATAGCAATGTTGTTACACATGGCTCTACAGTAATACTAGGTGAAAGTAGTACAAACAACACAACAATTACTTTTAGTAATAGTGTTATAACTACAACCTTTAACGACATATCAAAAGTAGGTTCAACTATTAATCCTTCGTTTACAGGTAGTGCTTCGTCGACTCTTATTATTGAAGGAACTACTATTACATTCTCTGATACAGTATCTAGTAGTTCAAATATTACGGCACAAACAGCCTACGAAAATGCCTTTAATGCTAGTTGGATATCAAATCAGTCCGCTATTGCATCAACAGCTACCACAAGGATATCAAGAATTGAAGGTCTAAGAGCGGCTTATGTCGCGGCTAATAGTGCGGCGGCTTGGACAACTTGGATGCAAACATACTATACTAACAATGCAGGTCTTAACATAAGTCATCTACTAACTGAGATTGGATTAGCTGGCGCTACAGCAACAGCGGCACAACTTTTACTGGATCAAGACTTGATTATTATTAATAATATTATGGGAACAAATTATGTAGGAACAAATGTAGCAAACGGTTCAGAGGTAGTTACACCATCTGATATTACAAATTCACAAGCGGCAATGAACAATGGTAGCTTTACTGCTAATATAGCTAACTATCTAAAAAGTGCATCAAACGCTTCAACTACGTTTACTGGTAATACAATAGTAACAACACAAAGCAGTACCAATTTTAAAGTTTATCAGTTGTCAGATATTGTACAAGAAATTAATGATGCAAGTATTAGTAATGTAACAGCAAGTGCAGATTCAAGTAGTAGACTAAAAATAACTAAAACTACAAATGATAATACAATATCTTTTTCATTAAGTATTAGTGTAGGCACTCTTAATAATACAGTTGGATTTAACAGTGCTACAGAAACAATTAATAGCACAAGTTCTAGCACACAATCTACACCAAATCTTACAATACAGCAAGTTGTAGATCAAATCAATGGGGCAGGGGTCAGTGGAGTAAGTGCTCAGTTAGGCACAAATAACAATTCATTATTACAAATTAATTCAACACTGTCTAACTTGTTTGTTGGTAGCGGAACAGCAAATACTATAATTGGATTACCTACCGGGATTGTACCAGCTACAGTAACAACTGCAACATCATCTATAGGATTGAATATTACTGATATTGTAGAAAGAATTAATATTGCGGCTATAAGTGGAGTTACGGCAGTTAATCAATCTAATAAAGTTAAAATTACAAGCACTAACAGTACACTTGTAATTGGCGCCGGAACAGCTAACAGTACAATAGGTTTTACAGCCCAAACTTACAGTGCAACACAATCACAAGTTAGTGCAATATTTAATGCTTTAGTTGATGCAAATGGTGTTCCAGTATTTAAAGAACAAAGCAATGATCCAAATATTTTTAATATATGGGTAGCGGATGATAGTGAGTTTGGCAATTACAACTTAGGATATCAAGTTTATCAAACTATGGACTTTGGTATGTACACTTATGATATTTGTGCAGGTGTAGTAAGTGCTGACGAAGCACAGATAAAAGTAAGAAGACAATCAGGCGATACACAAGCACATAACTTATCAGTTGGAGATTACATACTGATTAGAGGCAGTGATAGTGTTCCTAACATTGATGGTATACATAAGGTAACAAGAACTGATACTGATACATCAATATTCTACATAGACGAGTTTATTGAAACAAACGGGCATGTGGGTAACATTTATCCTCTGAGAAAAATGAGATTTAGCAGTTATGCAGATTTAGAAGCAAATAGACAAGACAAAGTAAATGGAGTTTTCAAATATAATTTTGCAGATGTAAGGCAAAACAATACAAGTAATCCAATTTATGCTTTTGTAGATGATGATGGTACAGGTGCTAGTGCAGTTTATAGTTGGCTAGGTACTTGGAGTGAAAATAATGGTCATGTTGGTTCGTGGAATAAAATTAGAACTGGTATTAGGCAAGCAAGAAATGATCTGATCGAAAATATTAAACTTTATAATGCAGACACACAAACTACTATAACAACCCTTGAAATATTTGATCCAGCAAAAGGAATACTATTTGGATTTTTAGATAATGAAATAGATTTTAAAATTACAAATGACATTGCAAACTACAATTATAATAATATAGATGGTGAAGTCATTAACGTAGAAGCATGGGGAAGAAAATATATTGGAAGACGCTGGTGGAACACAAGCACATCTGTTTACTTAGATTATGAACAAGGTTCAATAGATTATCAACAAAATAATTGGGGTAGACTAGCTGATGGTGCAAGTGTTGACATTTACGAGTGGACAGCAAGTCCTGTACTTCCAGAACAATGGAGTGACTTAGTTTCTTCAAAAGTTCAAGTAGATGGCAACGAAGCAAGCGGCGAAGTTTATGGTAATGTAATAAACGGACAAACTGTATATAACTGGACTGAAGAAAACTATTACAATGATAAACGAAAGCAAACTGAAACAACTTATTACTTCTGGGTAAAAAATAAAACTTCTAGTATAAGAAAAAGTAATTATAATATACTTCAAGTAGCTCAGATAATAAACAATCCTGCTAATTTTAACCTTGCATGGGCGGCGCAAACAGGAAATGATACTATACTACTATCAAACATTAGACCATTTGTATCAAACAGCACAGTAGCACAAGTAAATTTAAAAGTTACAAGTAATGCTAGTCCGATGCAAGAGTGGTTAATGTTAGCTGAAGGAGACCCAAATGCCACAGTACCAGAATACTTGCATATTAAAATGCGTGACAGTTTAGCAGGCTTTAACAGGTTTAGTATTGATAAACCATTTACAGCTTGGTCAAGCTCAACAGTTTATGCACAAGATGCAGTGGTAATAGAGAACAACGAGTATTATATTAGTTTGGTTTCGAACAATGCTAATCAACAACCTAATTTAGATTTAGATATGAGTCATTGGAGTAGGATATATGATTTCAACTTAGTTGAAAACACACAAAGTGATGATATTAGTATATGGAGAGGTCAGCCTGTACCAGATTTAAAACTACACAAGTACAATAGGTACGGACATCAAGTACGTCCAAGACAAAGTTTGTTTAGAAATTTAAAAGATGCTAGACAAAACTTTGTTCATAGTGTAAACTCATTGTTAAGTGAAGTAAATGTTATTGACGAAATTAATAATTGGGAAAATGCATTTAGTACAACTTTTGTTGAAGGCAAAGTAACTTACCGAGTAAAAGACTATGTTAATCTCATTGATTGGCATCTTACTGAAAGAGACGATAACGGAAATATTACATATAGATTTAACCCAAATACAGTGGCTGATTTAGTTTATGATACATTCCAAGATTATTTAGAAGCAGGAGAGCCTGAGTCAGATGGCAGTTATGTATTAATTAAATCAACTAGTCCTGGAACAGATATTGATAGAAGTGAAATGTACCACTTTACTGGAGGAACAGATAAACTAGTTTTTAAAGAAAAAGCGACAGTACAAATCAGTGAAGAAATGTGGAATCAAGCAAAGTTTGGACATGGATTTGATACAATTGGTTTTGATGTAACTCCTTTTGATAGTTGTAGTGATAACGTTATTGGTAAACTTATGGATCTACTTAGGACAGAAATATTCATAGGTAGACATCATGTTATGTACAATAAAATGTGGTTTAAACTATTATACAATGCAATATTACAAAACACAGCTAGCGATTTTGCATTCAAAACAACTTATACACACCTAGGAGTAAAGAGACCATTGCTTACTGAAAAACAAAATTATCAAGAATACGATATACAAACTGTTGAAGATTTTGTTAAAGATATTAAACCATTCCATACAAAACTTCTAAGCAGTATGGAAAGCAATACTTTTGGTGAATCAACTAACATAGAAATAGACGAAGAACCTAGAACTGGTGTTATTACTTTGAAGTATGAAGATCACAGCGTCAGAGAATGGGAAGGCGATACTGTATTACTTGGAGGTCAATTTGGTGTACCTCACAATACAAACTTAGATCAATCTCAATTCACAACTGCACAATCTAGTTTTACTGATGAGTATAATGGAAACGTATTCCAGCAAACTGCACTAGAAGGTTGGGGCGAAGAGCTTGTACCGACAGACTATACAGAGAATATTGCAATAACAGTACAAACAAATACAAGTGGTAGTATATTGGATGCAGATACTAGAACATTTAGAATGAGCATATATCAACCCGACGATATACAAATTAGTAATGTTATTGTTGACACTCAAAAAACTCAACTAAGTAGTCCTGTACTATCAACAGACACTACAATATCAGTTACTGATGCTACTGTATTAGATGATCCAAATACATTTTCAGCAGTGCCTGGAGTAATTTACATTGGAACTGAAAGAATTGAATACAATGCAATAGATGGAAATAACTTGTTATTCTGTACAAGAGGCACATTAGGAACAAGTGCAGAATTCTATGATAGCGGTGCACCTGTAGTACACAGTGGACCATCGACACGTATTCCAACACTAGAAAAATTCTCACATTATGGAGATGGATTACGGTTAGCATACAACGACAGCGGTACAAGTCTTGCTTCAGCCGGAACTTCACCAGAACATGCGTTCATTAGAAATGCAGGCCCGGGATCGATATAAATACATTAAATGGAAAGAGCTATGAGTTTAGACAAGATAAATGATACATCACTAATAGGAATTGAGGGACATATTAAGATATGGGATCCAGAGTCTGGCGAAATTCTAGTGAAAAGAAGAAATGCTATTAATTATGAAAACATGAGTATTGCCCTTGCAAGTTTACTTGCAAATGAAAGTGGTAACACAGGTTCACATCAGATAGCTACAATGAGATTTGGAAACGGCGGTACAACTATCGACGGACTAGGAAATGTTACATACAAAGCAACTAATACAAATAGTGCAAGTGGTGCATTATATAATCAAACATTTAGTCAAGCAGTTGACGAAGCCGTTAGTGGTAGTGCATTAAACGGTACAGAAATTAGTCACACAGCACCAAATACATTTACAGACGTTATAACAACATGCACGTTAGATTACGGTAGTGTTACAGGACAAGACGCTACCGACACAGCTACTAACATGGACGGAACATATGTATTTGATGAATTGTCAATATACAGTGGCAACAACGATTTGTTGACACATGTAGTCTTTCACCCAGTTCAAAAAAGTGCAAACAGAAAGATTCAGGTAATTTATACATTAAGAATTAGATCAAGTTTTGCAGACTTGTAAGGAATAAGAAATGCCATATACAATAGATTATAGTCAAAGTAGTAAAACAGCAATAGTTGTTAATGACGGTACAATAGATACTAGTACGAGTATTGGACTTATAGGTAAAAACTATACTCGTTTTGGTGAAATACTAAATGAAAACATGTTGCACTTGTTGGAAAATTTTTCTAACACAACTGCTCCAACAAATCCAACTGAAGGACAACTTTGGTATGATACAGCTAACAGTCAACTTAAAATATACGATAATGGTGTGTGGTCAACTATACTTTCAGGTGCTGGGACAACAAAGATAGAATTTAGAAATAGAAAAGATACTGGCGGTAATTATCATAAAACAATAGAAATGATAGTTGATGCAAATATTGTCCACATAACTACAGATGATACTACAGCTTGGACACCTCATGCAGATGAAAAACTAGAGGATGGTGTAACAGCATTAAGCACACAGTTTCCGAGTATAGCGGCTGGTATTACTATGAATAATACTACAAACTATAAGTTTAGAGGTTTAGCTACTAGTGCAGAGTATGCTGACCTTGCTGAAAGATATGAAGCAGATGCAGAGTATGAAGCAGGTACAGTGGTTAAGCTAGGTGGTGACAAAGAAATTACTCAAACACTGCAAGAAGAAGATGATGATGTATTTGGAATCATTAGTACTAATCCAGGTTTTGAAATGAACGCAAGTGCAGGCACAGATGCTACACATCCTTTTGTAGCACTAGCAGGTAGAGTTCCATGTAAAGTAATTGGAAGAGTAGCTAAAGGTGATAGACTAATATCTAGTGTAATCCCAGGACACGCAGTAGCACACAAAGAGGTTCCAGGATGGACCGTAGTGATCGGAAGAGCATTAGAATCAAAAAATACAGACGAAGCTGGAACAATTGAAGTAGTTGTGGGAGCGAAGTAAATGGCACAGTCCATTGGTGATTTAGCAACTAATGAGGATTATAACCTTGTTGCTGTAGATGTTAATAAAATATTTGGCGACAAATATCCTACTGCCGCAGTCACCGATGCAAGTAGATTCAATACACATAAGTTTGGATGGGGTGCAGTAAATGTTGCAGATGCACTTGTTGACGGAACGCTTATTACGGCAGTAAGACTACAAGACCTTGTAACAAGAACTAATATTAGTATTGATCACACAGAAATAACAGATAGTGTTTTAGTTTTCGCAGTCCCTTCGAATAGAACATCTATTGCTTCCGGTACGCCTATTAGAGCAGAAGATCTCAATCTTATTCGTACAAAAATTGGTCCAATTTTAATTAACAATAAACATGCTAGTATAGATGCTTCAAACGCAAGTGCAGTACCAGTAAATAGTACAGGTTATGGTCGAACAGCAACATGGGATCATCAGCTAAACGGCGAACATAAATTTAGTTGGGGAAGCTATAACAAAGCAAGATACTTTTTCAACGGTGGCGGACAGCTTAGAGTAAGTTTAAATATGGCAGGCGGTAGTACAGCAGGATACTATAACTGGAGTGATGTTATCAATGAAATGGGAGTATTAAATTTTAATTTTGATACTGTAACGCAAAGTGCGGCTATTACTGGTGGCACTAGTGCAGGTAAAGGTTTTTATGATCTCACTCAAAATTACGGTGATGGAACAGATACAAACACTGACGAAGGACTATTGTTTACATCAAGTGGTGTTACAATAGGTAGAAAAGTTGGTACATATGGTAGCACATATGGATATGGATATGGTTATATCCAAGGAGAAGGAAATTATCCAGAATGGGCGGATCCAGCACAAGGCGGATATGGATATGGTTATGGTTACGGATATAGTGGTGTCTATGTAAGTGCCTACAGTGCTTATAGTACATATCAAAGCCTACAATTTAAATTATACGGAAAATATATTGATAATGGCGCCGGAGTACAATTTAAAATTAGATTAGACGATACAACACATGCTAACGTAGTAGACGGAAGTATTACACCAACCTGTAGTTACTTGATGCCTGACACATTAACTATTGGTACAACTAGCTTTGATGTAACACCAGCCCCTACTTTCGCAATAGTTAACGACTTCACAAGTACAGATGATAGTTAAAAAACTGTTGACAAACCTCACATAAATAAGTTATAGTAGTATATAATATTAGGAGAAACTCAATATGGACGAGAGACTCGAGAAGGCTTTAGACTTTGCGAATTACAGAATTACACTAGGTAATCAGAAACGTACACTGAAACAACGTACACAAGTATTACAAACTGTACATTACCAAAAAGGTGTGTTTTTTGCTGATGCAAATACTATCAGCTTTGCTAAAACATTAATAGATTACGGCAAAGATTCTGCTATTATCGTAGATACTAAAGAAAATCCTATCTCAATCGAAAATTTAAAAGACTTTTTAGAAACATTGCTTAGTGCTTATACAGAGGCAATGAATGAATACAAAGTACAATCAGATAAAATTAAAAAAGCTAGAAATATTAAAAGTTTGATGGATTGGTAATAGATGTCTAAGAAACAAGGAAATGGCATCTGTATGTTTGTGTATAATAACGATCAATTAGACTATACAAGATTTGCAATTCTAGCCGCACAGTATGCTAAAAGATCAATGAACAACATAAGTGTTACTGCTATCACTGATGATGGTACTTTAGGCTGGATGCAAGACGCACACGGTGATGCTACGGTAGATAAATCTTTTGACAATATTGTCATTGATAATGTTACACATGAACAAAATATGCGTAAGCATATGGATAGTCCTTGGACTGAATTTAATGCACAATTTCATAACAGTAACAAACACGATGTACATAAACTCACACCATATGAACGTACACTGTTGATAGACACCGATTACCTACTAATGAATAACGACTATGCTTATTTGTTCGACAGTGATGTAAATGTTGGAATGCATAGATACGCTGTATATCTTGGAGGTGATGCGCCTTATAGAAATGAAGTAAGTTTAAATGATGCGGGTATAAATCATTGGTGGAGTACAGTTGTATATTTTGATCAAAGTGATGAAAGCAAAATGTTTTTTGACATATGGAGTCATGTTAAAGATAATTGGGAATACTACAGTTTATTGTATCAATTTCCAAAACAGTTATTTAGAACAGACTTTTGTGTAAGTGTTGCTTCACATATGATGAACGGTATGAATAATGGAGATACTATACACGACTTTTGTAATTGGCCTTTAATTAATATGGATCAAAAAGATGACATTGCAAAAGTTAATGATTATGCTGATGTTGTTTTTATTAAACATGATAGAAAAGAACAATGGAAAAATATATTGGTTAGACAACAAAAACAAAACTTACATGTAATGAATAAACGTGCCTTGGATAGGCACTATGATGATTTTTTAAGCAAACTGGAACAACATGTCTGAGTCAGAAAAAAGAGGATACATTACACTAGGTATCAATACAGAAGAAGATAACATAAGATATTGCTATGCACTAGCACTTAGTATTAAAGCATGTGATCCAGGTGCTAGTGTTACTCTTGTTGTGGACAAAGGTCAACTAGGTAATGTGCAGACTTTTTATGAACATGTATTTGATTACATGATCGAATTGCCATATGGTAATAGTGCTCACAAAGATGGCTTTCATGGCATGAATCTTTGGCAGATATATCATTGTACTCCTTATGAAGAAACAATTTATGTTGATTATGATACACTATTTTTAAATGTTGATATGTTTAACCTTTGGAAAATAATGGCAAATGATCACATTAGTATGCCTAATAATGCTTTTACATATAGACATTGGGACGTACCGATAGGATGGCGTTTTGAGTTTGAGTTGCAGTATAATTTACCAAAACAATTTAGTAACATAATATATTTCAACAAAAACAGTACACTTGCTGAAGAATGGTTTAAAATGTGTGACCCAGTTTTTCAAAATTGGAGGCAAGTTTACAGCAAAATTTTTACAGATAAAAAACCAGAAGTATTCGACAAAAATATCTTGTCTAACATGGTAACACATTTTTTAGACGCAGAGAAAGATATAGGTATACGTTTAAGTAATCATTTTGATTTACATGCTCTGAGTCATGGCGCATTTCCTGGTCGTGAACAAGTTCCTGAACATTGGACAGACATGATGAATTATTGGGTTACTGACGAAGGAAAAATACAAATAGAGAACAGTATAATCAGCAGTGGAATTATTCACTATAGTGATGAAACTTTTTTAACAGATGAAATAATCGATGTCTTCAAATCTAAAGCTACTAAGAGAGTATAGCAAAGAACAAAAGAGTGTAAGATGGCATGTCTATTATGAAATAGATACTGGAGATGTTGTCACGGTAACAAACAAAGAAAAAGAATTTATCTCACATCCTTTTATTATTAGTGATGATGACAATGCGAGAAAAATTTTAATGGGTCATCTTGATCCAAAAAAATTTGCAGTAGTAGACATCAATGCTGAACTTAAACTAGTTGAAAAATCTGCGGTTATAAGAATTAAATCAGCAGAAAATAAACTTAGTATTGTCCCAACCTCAAAATTAAAAGCAGATGTAAACATAATATTTTATGCTAACAACTGGAAAATGGAAGTTAATTTTAATCAAGATACTCTTTATAGAATGACCGGAAAAAGATTTTTTCGTAACATCAGTGTAAATCCAGAAAGTGATGCTGGATATGATAAAATTAATTTGTATCTAATCAAAAACAATGATCCCAATTATCTTGTCAAGACTATTGAGATAGATCCTGCAGAACTAATTGAAGAAGGATATATTCTATTTGATATGACACCGTTACGTCGACTTTGTAATTTAACTGACGTCACAGTAATGACAAGAAAGATCTTTAAAAGCTATAGAACCGAAAAACGTGCAAACTTTACTGGTGTAGATTATAGAACACGTTTTACAAAACGCAGAACTTATGCAATACCAACTCCATTGAATACAGAAATAAGCAGTGATTTTACAATCTTTCAGAGAAATGGAATACAGTTTTTGCAAAGCAATTTTAAAAACCCACAAGATCAAAAGATATATACTGACATAGGAATTTATTTGACTGATCCTAAAAATCCTAATAATCTGCTTGGTACACTAACTCTTCCTTTGAAGGACATAGGGTGGGAAAGTGTAATTGAGCTTGATACAGATATAGACTTATTACAATGCGGATTTTTATGTAGAGAATCTAGCAATGATTTAACTTTTGATTTTATAGAAAACATGGAGTCAACACATGGCCAACTTACAACCGCTAACTGAATTTGACATAGTATTCATAAGCTATGACGAACCTAATGCAGAATCGAATTATGCAGACCTACTAGATAAATGTCCTTGGGCAAAACGAAGTCACGGAGTATGGGGTAGCGATGCCGCACACAAAGCGGCGGCGGCCCTGAGTGAAACTGATAGGTTTATTACTGTAGATGCAGATAATATCGTAAGAGAAGAGTTCTTCAATGCACAAATTGATGTAAGTAGAATAAGACCTACTGATGTGATAAGTTGGGCAGGTAAAAATGAAGTTAACGGTTTAGTATACGGCAATGGTGGTATAAAGTGTTGGCCCGTAGATGTTGTTAATAGAATGCGTACACATGAAGCGGCTCCAGAAAGTGATAAAGCAAGTCAGGTTGACTTTTGTTGGAATATTCGTTACATACAAATGAACAATGTGTATTGTGATGTTATGAATAACGGTAGTCCATTACAAGCATGGAGAGCAGGCTTCCGTGAAGGGGTCAAAATGGGATTGGAAGGCGGAGATGTTGTTGATCCTAAGAATTTAAAGCGTATACATCAAGAAAACTATAAAAGACTTTTAGTTTGGATGACAGTAGGTGAAGATACTATAAATGGACTGTGGGCAATGTATGGTGCAAGATTAGGCTGTCATATGACCAATATCGAAAGGCGCACTTGGGACTGGCGAAATGTTAGAGACTTTGATTGGTTAAGTAATTTCTTTAAAACAGAATTGTTTCCTGAATTTGAAGGTGGTGATCAAATGTGCGTAAATACTGGTGTAAGTTGGGATTACGACAAACTCAAAAATAAAACTGTAGAATTAGGAGAAAATCTTCGTGGCAAGTTGGATTTGGAAATTAGTGACTTGGATTGGACTGGCAGTAGATTCTTTAAGAAAGTATATAAGAATCCACACAGACTTGGCGCTATGGTGAGAGAAGATCAAGTTGACGACAGTATTGAATAAAACATGCAAGTTAGCAAGTTACGGATATGATCAAAGACACAATGGTGCATGTTGTTGGATTAAAGATGCCGACGGTAATAAGCCCAGGCAAAGTAAAACAACTACTGCAAAAAAATACTTACATTCATCATTTATAAAACAAGTTAGACAAGCATTAGAAAACGGAATAGAGCATCCTGCATGTGAAAAATGTTGGGTCGATGAATCACAAGGAAAAATAAGCAAAAGAATAGGTATAGAAGAAAATAACTACATTGATTGGCATGCTAATGCTAATATAGGAGAGTTAGTTTACCTTACTCTGTTTGTTGGTAACAAATGTAATCTTGCTTGTAGAACTTGCGGAGCTCATAGTAGTACAGGTTGGTTTAAAGAACACAAAGTTATACAAGATAGTTCTAACAAACAGCAACCAGGATTTGAAGATGGTATTAATTTAAAACCTTTTGATGCTTCTGATATTGATGTACCACTAGATAAACTACAGTATTTAGAAGTGTTAGGCGGCGAACCATTTTATGAGTTGGAACATGTAAAGTTCATTGAACGAATCTGTAGAGAAGCAGATCCTAAAAATGTTTCTTTGTTTTACAGTACTAATGGAACTAAAACTATTAGTCCAGATATTGAACAAATGTTTAGTAGGTTCAAAAAAATAATTATAAGTTTTAGTATCGATGCAGTGTACAAGCCTTTTGAATACATAAGAACATTAGGACAATGGGAAGAAGTTGAAAGAACTATAAGCTATTGGAAAAGTCAACCCAATGTGCAAATACAAAATCATGCAACTATGAGTGTTCTTAATATCATGTACATTACTGATCTATACAACTATTTTAAAGAAAAACAAGATTTTGCTGATTGGCAACTGTCATACACATATGCAGAATATCCTCCACAGTACAATTACAATGTAATGAGTGAAGATATTAAAGAAAAATATTACAATGATATCTTATCCAGCACACAGTTTGGCATGCATACTAAAAGCATACAAAATTATTTTTCTAATAGTAAATTTAACAAACAAAACTATGACTTTTTCCTAAAACAATTAGAATATACAAGTACAATAAGAAAACTTAACATTCAAGATTATCTACCTAAACTTTGTGAGGTACTTGAATTATGAAACAGAAACTTTGGATATTCGGCGACAGCTTCGCTGATAGAAAATTAACACACCTACACTTGAATCCTATTAGTGGCAAGCCTCCTATATATTTTGAAGGCTGGAGTTATTGGCTTGAAAATGATTATGAAGTAGAAAATTTTGCACAAAGTGGTATAGGTGCAGAAACTTGTTTCTTAGAATTAACTAATAAAGTAGACAACGAAACACACGACCTTGAAAATATTAGTGTGGTATTTGTATTTCCAGAAGCCTTAAGTAGAGTAAAATTAACAGGATATGAAAAGCATAAAAGTTGGACGTTTCCTTTTCATGCATATGACAGAGAACAATATAGTAAGATTCTTATGGATGCTAATTTAAATAAAGGTCAAGCGGAGAGATATAGTAATTATGACAAGTATCATGAGTTTGTAAAAGTATTTTTAACAGATTATATAGAAACAGATGAATATCAAAATAAGACCAATACACTGTTGAGTGCTTTAGATTGTTACGCCAATCACTTTAAAAGATTTATGTTATTACCTGCTAATAATATTTCATATAATATTAAAAACAAGAAAGCAAATCATTTCAAAAACATGACGATTAGAGAAGATATTAGTCTTTATAAACTAGCAGATCAAGGCGAGTTGCCTGATGATGAAATGTTTAAATTACTAAGAGCCAGAGGCAGTAATATAAATGTCAATGATCCAAGAATGCTATACCCAAATCATTTAGACCACAAGCATAACAAAATAGTATATGATATTATTAAAGATTTTATGGAAACTTGATATGAAACAGAAACTTTGGATATTTGGTGATAGCTTTGCAGATAGAAGAACAAATTACCGTGAGTACGTCAAAAACAGACCCACAGACGTAATAGAAGATTGTAAATTCAAAGAATTGGGCCGTGCTGATCCTGTTGATATAGATATGTTAGACTACACATCGACTTATGTAGGACCTCCGCATTATCTTACTGATACAGAAGTAATAACATGGGAAGGGTGGAGTTATTTTCTTGAAGATGATTATGATGTAGAAAATTTTGCAACAGCTGGAATAGGTGGTGACACTTGTTTTTTAAGACTAACACAGCAAGTAGATGAGGTAAACAAATTCACAGGTGATAGGGTATCGGGATATCCTCCACTACAAGAAGTAAGTGTAGTTTTTATTTTAGCAGATATAATAAACAGAGTACCATTAACAGGCTATAAGGATAACCAACAATGGAGTTTTTTGTTTAATACATATCCGAGAAAAGAATACAATGAAATTATGGGAAATTTATCTCAGTTTCACGCCGTTGCTGATAAAGTCGATACCTATTCAAAATACAATAAATTTGCAGAAACTTTTTTAATGGATCATATGGAAACAGATGAATACAAAAATCGAGTAAAGTTATTTTTAGGTGCATTAGATCACTATGCTGGTTTTTTTAAAAATTTTATTTGTATACCGGTTGGCAATTATGAAGCTCATTGGCAAGGTTGGAGCACTAACCACAAATTTCATAATATGCAATACAGAGAAGACTTACAACTTGAAACATTGTCAGCTAAAAGTGAAATGCCAAATAAATTATATCAGTGGATATTTAACTATAGTAAGAGGAATAGCAAATATCAAAGACCAAAACATTTGTATCCTAATCATTTAGATTCTAAATACAATGGCAAGATATATAACGAAATAAAACAATGGATGGAAACAAGTGGCTAGAAAACAATTAGAAGATGAACTAAACGAAACTCGTGACTTGCTTAACAGCATAAGTCCTAGCTTCTGTTTAGCCAAATGGATGCAACATACATTATACCTACAAAATGGTATGAATCACAGTTGCCATCATCCACCTACACATAAAATACCAGTTGAAGAAGTAATTGCTAATCCTAAAGCACTACACAATACAAAATTTAAAAAACAACAAATGCAAAAGATGCTAAATGGCGAGCGTCCTAAAGAATGCGATTACTGTTGGCGAGTAGAAGATCAAGGTGACAAGTATTTCAGTGATAGAACATACAAAAGTCAAACCAGTTGGGCTATGCCTTACATTTATGATGTAATGGAAAAAGGTGCTGATGAAGATATAGAACCAAGCTACTTGGAGATTAGTTTTAGTAACGTATGTAACTTAAAATGTGCATATTGTAGTCCTGATCTCAGCAGTAAGTGGATGGAAGAAATAAACCAACATGGCGAATATCCAACACACTTCAAACACAATAACTTAGAAGCACAGCGTGATATGGGAAGAATGCCCATACCTAAAAAAGATCCAAATCCATATGTAGATGCTTTTTGGAAATGGTGGCCTTCTGTATATCCAAGATTGCATACACTTAGGCTAACAGGTGGTGAGCCGCTTATGAGTAAAGACTGTTGGAAAGTACTAGAAGCTATCAGAGATAACCCAAGGGAAGATTTAGTTCTAGCTGTAAACACTAACTTAGATGTTGAGCCAAAGTTATTAAAGAGATTTGTGGAATTAGCTAAAGAGATAGGCCCAAACATTAAAGAATTTCAAATTTTCACCAGTGGCGAAAGTACAGGCGCGGCGGCTGAATATGCTCGTTATGGCTTAGATTATGATAGATGGTATGCAAACTGTGATTGGATACTCAGCGAACTGTACGGCGAGTTTAAAATGGTGTTTGCATTCATGACAACAGTTAATATACTCAGCGTTGGAACGTATGATCTGTTTATTAAAGATGTGCTTAAATTAAGAGCTAAGTACATTAAACACAAAGATGACGGTAATGTATTACCGTGTATGACAAACTTTCTGCGTTATCCTAATTTCCTTGCAATTTGTAATCTAGATGACGAAACTAAAGCTGATGTGGAAAGAAAAATTATAAATGTAGCTGAAAAATATCAAGTTGGAACTACCAAGGATACTGGATTTTTATGGTTAGAAGAAATTAATCAGTTGGAAAGATTATTAGCATTTATGGAAGACGATACTATTGGCGATTTAAATATGAACAGAAGTGACTTTTGGAAATATTTAGATGAATATGACAAGCGTAGGGAAACTAGTTTTTGGGATACCTTTCCTGACCTACACAACTATTATGAAATATGTAAAACACACACATACGCAGGATAATTATGAAACACAAAGAACTACAAAAAGTTAAAGATCAGGTAAACAAAGTAGGTTGCGGATTTTGCGCCGCCAAATGGTATAACAGTACTATATGGTTAAGCAATGGCAGAACAGCCAGTTGTCATCATCCAGAAGCACATTATATTCCACCAAGAGAAGTGTTTAAAAATTACAAGGCATTGCATAATACAGAATTTAAAAAGCAACGTAGAAAAGAAATGTTGGAAGGCAAACGTCCAGAAGAATGCACATATTGTTGGGTAGTTGAAGATGCAGAACCAGATTCGATGAGTGATAGAGTTTTTAAAAGCAGTATATACACTCCAGAAGAAATAGACGCAATCAAAGAAATTGGTTGGGACGAAGATGTAAATCCAAAAACATTAGAAATAAGTTTTGATAATTTATGTAATCTAAGTTGTAGCTATTGTAATCCTGAGTTTAGTACAACATGGGCCAATGATATCAAAACAAATGGCATATACGAAAATATGAAAACAGCAGGCGGAGGCGCATATCAGAATGATGGGGATCACGCATACAGCTTTGGGCTTAAAGGCGGCGATGGTAATTTGTTTACCAAAGCATTTTTTAAGTGGTTTGACAACGGATTAAAAGAAGATTTACAAGAACTGAGAGTCACTGGTGGAGAACCTACTCGCAGTCCTGATTTTTGGAAGTTGGTAGAAAAATGTGAAGGTGAAAAATTTAATTTTGCTATCAACAGTAACCTTATACTAGACGACAAAATGATGGACAAGCTAATAGATGCAAGCAAAAGATTTCAAACATTTGATTTGTATACTAGTTGTGAAACAGCAGGAAAACATGCAGAACTTATAAGGCATGGCTTTAAATATGATATGTGGAGAAAGAATCTTGTACGTTTTGCTAAAGAAGGTGAATATAGACACATGAGTATAATGATGACTATTAGTAATCTTACACTGTTTAGTATTACAGATTTCTTTGATGATATTATTGATCTCAAAAGAGAATTTAGTAACAAAGCATTGTTTCACATGACCTTAAACATATTGCGTTTTCCTAGTTTCCAAAGTGTAACACTGTTACCAGATTATATTAAAGAAGAACGTGTAGAACATTTAACAATGTGGCTAGATACATTTGGTAGTTTTCTTACTGATAGTGAAAAAGCACACATACAGAGATTAATAACTTATATTCAAAAAATTGATAAAGCAATAGAAGATACAGATACAACAGAAGATAAACAAGCAGACTTTGTAAACTTTTTTAGTAACTATACCAAACGTAGAAATATTGACATTGTGGAAACAATAGACAATGACGGGTTTACAAAGTGGTGGGGGGAAATAAATGCAGAACGGCTCTAACAAAGATCCAAGCAAAAGTTTTTGTATCATTCCATGGATACATTTAAACACATGGCCAAACGGTAGTGTGTTCCAATGCTGTATTACAGATTGGCGAAATGTCATAGGTGATCTTAAAAAAGAAAGTTTGGAACAAGTCTTTAACAATGAATACATGCGTGACCTAAGAAAAGATTTACTCAAAGGTGAATTTCCTAAAAGTTGTACAAAATGTTACGAACAAGAACACATGGGCATTACTAGTTTTAGACAGAATGCAAATAGACAATTCAATGAACACATTGCAAATATAGATAAAAAAACAGATGATAACGGGCATGTAGATGATGTAAAATTACACTATTGGGATTTTAGATTTAGTAATCTATGCAATATGAAATGTAGAATGTGTGGTGGACATCTGAGTAGTTTGTGGAATGCAGATGAGAAAGCAATCTACGGCGAAGCAAGTGAGTCTGCACCAGGTGGTGTTGTAAACACCAAAGACCTCAGCGTAGATAACTTGTATGAATTACTAGAGTATCACATGGACCATGTAGAAGAAATATATTTTGCAGGTGGTGAACCACTTATTATGGACGAACACTATTATATTTTAGAAAAACTTATTGAAAAGAAAAAATTTGATGTAAGAATTAGATACAATACAAATTTACTTAAATTAAAATTTAAAAAGTGGGATAACATAGAACTATGGAAACACTTTGAACATGTTAATGTTCTTGCTAGTTTAGACAGTATGGATGCAAGAGGAGAGTATGTACGCAAAGGTACAGTGTGGTCAACCATTGAAAAAAATGTTGATAGAGTTATGGAGGCTGTTAATGCAAGACATATTATGTTTAGTATTAGTCCTACAATTAATTTGTTCAATGTAAAAACCACACCAGAGTTTGTAGATTGGCTTATGGGTAAAGGACTTAACATGGAAAGAATACACCTTAATAATGTACTTACAAATCCATCATGGTATCATGTTAACATATTACAAGAAAGTGACAAGCAAGAAATAATAGAAAAGTTTGACAAACACGTTGATACAGTTCCTGAAGATCAAAGAAGTAACTTGCGTGGCAAATATGATTCAATTATTGATTATCTAAATGCAATGAGACAGGTAGACGGTGGAGATGCAGGTCCTATGAGTGATGAACAGCTAAGTTGGAATCTTTCGAAGTTCTATCAAGTAACAGATCTATTAGATAAACACAGAAAAGAAAATTTCTTAGATGTGTTTCCAGAACTTGAAAGTTTTTATCTCAAAGCAAAGCAAGAGCACTGGAACCGGAAAAACAATGGCAGTTAGTGAAACATTTTGTGTTCTTCCATGGTTACATCTACATTTTTGGCCTGATGGTAAAGTGCATCATTGTTGTTTGGGTAGCAGTAACTATCCAATGGGACATCTTGAACAAGGATCTCCAAACACACTTATTAACAATGAGAGATATAAAAAACTTAGGTTACAATTACTAAACAACGAAAAACCCAAATCCTGTTTACAATGTTTTGAAAGAGAAAACCACGGTGCGGTAAGTATGCGTCAGCACCATAACGAAGTGTGGGCAAAAGAAATACCACATGTATTGGAAAACACAGACCATACAGGCTTTGTAAAGGATTTTAAATTTAAGTACTGGGACTTTAGATTCAGTAACTTGTGTAACATGAAATGTAGAATGTGCGGAACCACATTCAGCAGTCAATGGTTTGATGATGAAGTAAAACTTTCTGAAAAAGGATTACGAGGAAAACCTAGTACAACTAAACGTGTAAACAACTCACAAGATACAAGTTCAGTAGATTTAAAGAGTTGGGTTGAAAGCAAAATTGATGAAGTTGAATATTGTTATTTTGCAGGTGGCGAACCATTAATAATGGAAGAGCATTACTACATTTTAAAAAAGCTAATAGACGCCAAAAGAACAGATGTAAGAATAAGGTACAATACAAATTTATTGAAATTAAACTTTAAAGGATATGATCTTGTTGATATGTGGAATCAGTTTGACTATGTAGAAATAAATGCTAGTATAGACGACATTGGTGAGAGAGCTGAATACATAAGAGCAGGAACAAAATGGAATGACATAGAGCAAAATCTACAACGCTTGCAAGATACAAATGTGGTTTTGTTGATAGAATGCACCACACAAGCAATGAACGTACTGACTGTACCAGACTTATATAAAAGATTAGCAGAGATTGGTATTCCTCCTTATAAAATTAGATTACACAATCTCTTGCAACAACCAAAAAGTTTTACTGTAAAAATATTAGACGATAATCTAAAACAGCTAGCTGAAGAAAAATTTGCAAACTATCTAAATTCTATTGACACTAAACACAAAGAAGAAGTTGCGCCTTGGTTTCAAACAATAGTTGATTACATGTATGATATAAATGATGACGAACGCTACAAGTTGCAAAAACAATTTAAAGTACAGCAAAATGCAATAGACGATATCAGAAACGAGAATTTTGTTGATGTATTTCCACATTTAAAGGAATGGTATAATGCAATTCCTGTGTGATTTACCTTGGGTACATTTTAGTATTTTTCCACATGGTAGTACAAGTGTATGCTGTGAAGCAGAACACAAAAAAGCTATCGGGCATGGATTTAACATTGATGCTAAAGGCGAAAAGAATATACTAGGAGTTAAAAATCACAGTATAGAAGAAATTATAAACAGTGACAATTACAAACGTATACGCAGAGAAATGTTACAAGGTAAAGTTCCAGACGCTTGTATGGGCTGTAAGAAAATTGAAGACAGCGGTGGTAGAAGTAAACGTATCAGAGATAGTATTTGGAAAGATGATTGGCAAGCAGTCACCAAAGCTGACGGTACAATCAAACCTAACCTGCGTAGTATAGAACTTAGGTTAGGTAACCATTGTAATCTACGCTGTAGAAGTTGTAATGCTGAAAGCAGTACAAAATGGATTAAAGAATACGACTTACTTAAAGACAAACTACCTTTAGCTAGTGCTTATGATAAAATTAGAGCAGAAGATCGATATAGTTTCGACTGGGTAGACAGTGACGAATTTTATCAAGACATACTTGAACATACTGGTGACCTACGTGAACTGCATATTAGTGGCGGTGAACCATTTTTGATTCCGAGGCATTTTAAGTTTTTGCAAGGATTATTAGATAAAGGCAAAACAGATATAAACATTGGATACCACACTAATCTCAACTACAACTTGGATAAAATTAAACCTGGATTAGAAATACTCAGTGAGTTCAATGGTGTAAGATTTAATCTAAGTTTAGACGACATAGGCGATAGAAATGCTTATATAAGAAATCCTGCTGACTGGGAATTAAGTATAAAGAACATACGCTTGTTTCAAGAACGCTATCCTAATATAAAGTTATTGATATGTCAAACAATAAACGTGTATAACTTTTTGTATGCTGAAGAACTTTGGCAATGGCTACAAGATAATGGAATTGATCTTTATCACTATTATAATCATGTGCATAGTCCAGATTACCAAACTGCATATATTTTACCAAGTGATATGCGAAAGAAAAAATTAGATAATTTAACTGTTAAACTACCAGAACACATGCACACTGATCTTATAGGTAGATATCATAATGACTTAGAGTATGAAACAGCAAAAGACACTTTTGTACACTTTACAAAAGCATTAGACAATACAAGACGAGAAGACTGTGCAAGTGTATTTCCTAAGCTGGAGTTTTTGTTTTGAGTTGGACCCAGCCTAATTACAATCAATATCTTTTGCATATTGAATTAAGTAATTTGTGCAATGCGGCTTGTCCTATTTGTCCTAGATATTGGGCCGGTAGTAGAATAGTAAGACCAGGATTAGACCCAACACAGGTAACTGTAAAACAATTTAAAGAATGGTTCCCACCAGAGTTTTTAAAATATCAAACACAAAGAGTAATGTTATGTGGTAATCAAGGTGATCCTTTTGCAACTAAAGATATTGTACCAATACTAGAATATATTACAACACATCTTCCCAAAGATAGAAGTTTGATGACACACAGTAATGGAGGTCTCAGAAGACCAGAAGTTTGGGCAGAAGCAGGCAAGTTAATGCAAGGCAGTGAAATGTGGTTTATGTGGTTTAGTATAGATGGACTTGAAGATACAAATCATTTGTATAGACGAAATGTAAAATGGACTACATTAATGAAAAATGTACAAGCATACCTTAATGCAGGAGGTAACGCATATTGGGATATGTTGGTTTTTAAACACAATGAAAAACAAATCAAAGCTGTTAAAGAATTTGCAAAGTCACTAGGTTTTTTAGGCACACGAGTAAAAAATCCAGACGGACTTGTATGGGATGGTAAAATACAAAAACGTGGTGTATATGATGAAAAAGGTGATTTAGAATATTATATTGAGGTAGCAGATGATCCTCAATATATTAATGCACCTCCTGACATGCAAAGAAATACAGAACCTCCTATACCCAGAGTAGGACGTCCACCAGATACATGGCAGGATTTGTTTATATCAGACGAATATAACAAATATCAAAATCATAAAATTGATTGCAAAAGTCTTAAAGTACAAGGCAGTGAGATAATGATACAGTGTGATGGATTAGTTTTACCATGTTGTTTTATTGGAGAACTATGGAGTAGCGGAAGACAGGATCTTGCAAAACAACAACTTAACAATATATGGAATACGGATTATATGTACTTGACAAAAAACAAAATAAGTGATATAATGAGTTATCTTGATTCTACAATTATGAGTACATGGAACTTACCAGATTATCAACAAGGTAAATGCATGTACTGTGCTAAGATTTGTGGACAAGACAGTCAAATTGATAGACTAATACATACAAAAGCAGGAATATAGAATGTCTGATTATAGATTTAAAATTAACTTTTATCTTAAAGGAAGTTTTAACAATAGTCTAAGTTATGATTTATACAATAATTGTGCCGTGGAAGACTTTGTTAAAACTGTGGAGTACGGCAGTGACATACCAGTATACAACACCAGTATGGTATTTTCTAAAAGTGAAACTGTAGACAAGTATTGCGAACTTTATAATCAAGCAAAGCAACTTACAAAAACAAATGTTTACAACAACACAATAGGTCCTATAGATCCAGAGATTGTAATGAATGGATGGAATCAAGACACACTAAATTATCTGCACAATTATGTAGAAGAATTTGAATACTTGGTTGGGAACATAGATGAAGAAGAATTAGACTGGTTATCGCCTATAATAAGCAGGTTCAATGATAATATACACTATATGGAAAATGACAATGTAGGTTATGAAAACAGCTGGTTAAGTTTTAGAATGGATCCATTCAAAAAAATTCCATTAAGAGAAGAACACATGGATTTATTTAGACAAGGATATAATGCAAGGAAGTTGTATCTTGGATATAGCGAAGTAGGAAAAACACTGTGGCATATGTACGAAGCTGGAGACAAAGAAGCGGCTGAAAGAAAACAAAGTAATCCTAAAAATTCAATCACAAATGAAATATTTCTACCTTACTTTGATACTGATTGGAAATGGGATAGTTATTGTGATTGGTGTGAAAAACATGCTCAAGGAGTAGATTACAAAGACCCTAGAGAATGGGGACAAATTGAAATTGGATCTTTGGTAAATCCCGATGACTATAAAATACAGCCGTTTGATGATATAAGCGTGGAGTTAGAATAATGTTTGAAACACTTAAAATTACATTGAGAAACACAGATAATAATGATACAAGAGATGTATATTGGAAAATTAAACAACATGAACTTGGTCAAAAGTGGGCTCAAGCACTTAAAGATGATTACTTGGATACTGATGCAAAAATTGATAAGCAGTTTATGTTGCATGGATGGATATATCCAGAAACAAAAAATAAAAAAAGTATTGCATTCATGTGTGAAGAACTAAATTTTCATATTAAAAAATTTAATGAATACTGTGAAAAAAATAATATAGACTATCATGTTGACTTGTATTTTGAAGAAGAGAATTTATCACAAGATTTACTAAACAAAATTCATCATCATTTTGAAATATTGATAGGTCAAATATGGGATAAAAGTGAATGGTTAGATCAATTTGATCAGCCGCATCAGTTTAGTATAAACAATTTTAATTGGTTATGTCATGAGATTGAAAGTCAACTCAGAGGTATAAAAGCCGCACAAAATGATCGTAGCAGTAGTAGCATTGTTTTTTGCATGAATCCTATTGTGAGACATGACCTAGTAGAAGAAGATGGAGACTATGATCATTTCGTAATGGGTGATTTAGATTGGGGTCAGTTAAGAATGCACTATGCTCAAACAGGCAAAACTCACAGAGAAGCATACCACGACGGAGATGAAGACATCTATGATAGCAACATAAGCGGAATTAGATATCTGAGTGGGGAGTTTGATATAAATTTAAATTGTAACTGTAACCCAGAAGATTGGGCAGGATTTAAAACCTGGCTAGAAGAAAAACAAATTAATCTGTCAGATAAAAAACTAAGTCTTGGATATACTGTGCTAGGAGATATTGACAAAACAAAAAGTAGTTTCGTGGATGATAATATGGTAAATATGCATGAGTTATGGAAGTATGATGATGTATTGAGTATGCAATTACTTGATATCTCTGGACAACCATTAGCTTCGAAGCAGTGGAACTACACTTGGTTAGACTGGTATAAACAGAAAAAATCAGAGTTAGAACACTAAATACTAGTATATATTTTAAAGGAGATATAAAATGGCAGGAATTTGGGATGATACAACATTAGCTCAAAAAATTGGTAATCAACTTACACAAGCTGGTAAAACATGCACAGATGCAACTGTGCTTGAAGTAATCAACACTTTAAAGATTGTGTATGAAGCCTCCGATACATGGACTACAGATGCGGAAACAATTGATACCAGAATCAGATCTGAAGTTTTAGCACGAGCAAGTTAAAGACAAAAAGTAAAGAGATACTCAATGAAGAAACTCAATACGTCTAATCCACTGTCGGTGGATTGATGCAACTCAGCCTTAGCTATATTTGTGATAGACCTTATAATATCTATCAAAGTTATACTAAACTATCACAAAATTACGAAATGAGTATTCATATGGATTGTATGGATGGTCACTTTGTTCCACGTCTGGGTGTGCATCCAGAAGCAATCAATGAAATAGATTACGCACAACGCATAGATGTACATGCAATGATATCATGTAATAATCCAGCATGGGAAGATATATTAAAAACCAAAGCTACCAAAATATTCGCTCATTATGAAAGTTTTCACAGTGAAGAACAGTGTGTTGACTTTTTGAGTAGAGATGCAAGACTAAAACTTGCATTTAAACCTTATCATACAATAGCACAAATTGACACAATTAGTGATAGACTAAACGTGAGTGAGTTTTTAATTATGGCATATAACCCAGGAATTAAAGTACAGGATAGCTTTTATGACCTAGCTTCACTTGCGGATACAGAAAGACATGTTACAATAGATGGTGGTGTAAAGTTGAGTACAGTCATGCAACAAAAAGACAATCCTAACGTAACATTAGTAGCAGGAAGCAAAGTTTTGTTTAATAACAATTACGAGGCTAATCTAGAATGCCTAATCTCTTAATACCTTGTAGTGGTCCAGGTACTCGCAGTGTTGGTTATACAAAGTTTCACAAAGCACTTATACGCATAGGCGACAGTGCAGTAATAGATCATATTATCAACAGCTTCTCTGATATAGATAAAATTTACATTACACTAGGTTATGAAGCTGAGTATATACAAGAGTATATACAACATAGCAGTCGCAAAAATGTAGAATTTATTCAAATTGAAAATTGGAATAGCAGTCAGATTTCCAGCTTTAAACAAATACCTAAACATGTATTTGAAGAACCCTTGTACTATAATGCTTGCGACAACTGGAGTACCCAAGTTCACAGCGTACAAAACAATACCTATTATACTTGTAAACCTGAAAATGATGAATATTATGACACTAGTGAATGGGGTGTTTATAGTGGTATTAGTTTTATAAAAGATTCGCTAGAATATTATGATATATTACAAGCAACAGACATAAGCAGAAATGATTTATTATTGCTACAGCAACTGGATCAAATACACAGTGAACCCTTAGACGATTGGTATGATGTGGGCAACGTTGAAAGTTATCGCACAGTACAACAAGATCCCAGCTTTAGTGTATTAGATAAAACACATCAAGAGATATACAGCGTAAATGGAAGAATAATTAAACTGTTTACTGACAAGCCCGATATACAACCTAATAGTAATTACCCACATCCACAGCCTATTCAACATAGCGAACACGGGTTGAGTTACAGTCGTGTTGAAGGTAAAGTTAATCCAATCAATGGCGACTTTAATACACTGTTTAATAACCTTCAAGACACTTGGCGTTTTAGTACACATAATAATATATCCTGTGTGGATAGAACACTGTGGCAGGATAAAACTTGGGAACGTTTTGATCAAATAGTACAACAGTTTCCAGAGTTTAGTGGCACTGTACAAGTAAACGGCAAAGCAATAGACTGTACCAGAACTGTAGAAAATATTGACTGGGATCTAGTAAGCACAGGAATAACTGGTGCATGTCACGGTGATTTAGTAGTAGACAACGTAATAGTAGGTGAAGATCAAATACACTATATAGATCACAGACCCGGTGTTGTTACGGATATATTTTATGATATTTGTAAATTTTATCACAGTTTACATTTACACAATCGTAACTTGGAAAATTATCACTTGACACAAACAGACGATGGTTATATAATTAAACTATCGCCGAGCGATGAGGATGAACTTCGACTTAATCAGTTTCACCTTAGTCCTGTGTATTGTCAACACAAACGCAAAATAGAATTGGGTGTGGGCTGTATTTGGCTTAGTATGAGTCCTCTTAATGTTGACAAAGACCTAAA
>CEOP01035733.1_pt1 | contig 47125 bp, 40 predicted proteins | sample 361301 | NCBI WGS metagenome assembly CEOP01 (sample SAMEA2619548, study PRJEB7988) | marine metagenome | biome: marine biome (ENVO:00000447); feature: deep chlorophyll maximum layer (ENVO:xxxxxxxx); material: "saline water (ENVO:00002010), including plankton (ENVO:xxxxxxxx)" | depth 55 m
GAACTTGATGTCTCTAAGGTAAATGTCAATGGCGGTGCAGTTGGACTTGGACATCCTCTTGCAGCAACAGGAACTCGGTTGGTACTTACACTTGCCCATGAGTTGAAACGGTCTGGAGGCAAGTACGGAGTTGCAACAGCATGTATTGGCGGTGGTCAAGGCATCGCAATGGTAATTGAATCAATCTAATTGCTTGCAGGAGTAGAAAAACTAGTTGGGCATGTATTGTAGCCCATCACCCTGTAGAATGGGCAGAATCCAAATGCAGAAGTTAGAACACCCCATGTTCCAAATAGAAGTAATACCAATTCCCAATTGGCAGTGGCCAAATAATCAAATGTAACCAAACCTAGTCCCGATATTAGACGAATAACTCTATCATTCAAACCTAGATTCATTTTTCTCAAACTAACGATTTCTATGATTCCATATATATGTTGGTATTTTTCCTTATGATGCAAAAGTCAGACAAAAATATCTATCAAATATCTAAACCAGATAATGATTAATATAGCGATAAAAATCTGTAAAATACGATTTTCCGGAATGTTTTTGATACCAAATCTTGCTCCAAACCGTGAGCCTATGAAAGTGATTACTAACAACGCCCCAATAAAGAAAATCTGTTCAAATAATTCATTTGTTTGAACATCGTTGAGTATAACGAGATGTGAAATAACAGCCATAGGGACGACAATCATCATTATATTTAGACTAGAACCAATAGATATTCTGGTTTTTAGTTTGCCAAAAGTTTGCAATGTTGGAACATAAATTGCCCCAGCACCGATCGCTAGAACACTGGAAAGAAAACCGCCAAATCCAGCCCCAAGTACGAGTCCTGGTACGTTTTCATCTTTGTCTTGGAAGACACTATTTTCTGTTTTTTTCATGGAAAATAGGTATTTAGCCAGTGCAATAGAGATTAATATTAAACTAAGACTTTTGAAAATTAAATCGAAATCTCCTTCAAATAATTGTATTATCAACACTCCAATAACTGCTCCAGGGACTGCACCCCATAATGAAATTCCAATCATATCATCATCGACTAAATTCTCTCTTCGGTGAGTTAATCCACTACCCCAACTTACAACTCCGGTAAGCATTAACGAAACAGCAAGTAGTTTTCCATCGATTGGCCATCCCGAAACATAATGGATTAGAGGAACGAATAACATCCCTCCTCCAAGGCCGATTGGTGCGAAGATAAATGCAATTACCATCACTCCAAGAATAACGAGTAAGTGTTCTATCAGCATTCATTCACCAAATCCAAGAACTATAACAAAAAATAGTCAGGCTCATCTAGTTCCTGTAAGACTACACATTTGTTTTTATCGTAATTTTTTGATTGGTAACTATCATAAGGTAAAGCCCTCAGCATCGTCCATGGATAGTTTACTGATAATTGGTTTAATAGTTGGAGTTATTTTTCTTTTCTTCATATTTTGGTTCTTCTCTACATGGAATAGATTAGTTTCTCTTGAAGAAAATGTCAATCAATCTTGGGCAAATATCGATGTTCTACTAAAGCAGAGATATGATATGTTGCCAAATCTGGAAGAAATTGTAAAAGGTTATGCTAAGCATGAGAAGGATTTATTCATGGAATTTGCCAAAGCAAGACAAGCTGCAGCAGGCGCTCTTCAAAATAAAGATGTCAAAGGGGTAAGCGCTGCTGAATCAATGATGAGTGGAATGATGCCAAGAATTACTGCGGTAGCAGAAGCATATCCTGAGCTAAAAACAGACAGTAACTTTTTGAATATTCAAAACGAACTCGTCTCACTTGAAAATCAAGTCGCAGATAGAAGAGAGATGTATAATCAAACCACTACAAGTTTCAATAAGCAGATTCAAATGATTCCAGTTACCTTTGTTGCAAGTATGAAGGGATGTCAAAGAAGAGACTTATTCGAAGTTCATGGTGTAGAAAGAGAAGCGGTCAAACTAAGTTTCACTTGAAGACTTAGAGCGTCAATTTCAAAACCCATTGACAAATAGTTCTAATGTGGGGATTAAATGTTCTTAGTATTTGGTTCCAATCACTTGGCAGTAAGACTGTCTAAATGGTGTGCTAAAAGACATAAGTGCGTACTGGTGGGTCTTGCATCTGGTCTACCGATTGAAGAGCCATTGGATGATTGCGAGATTATCGCTTTACCTTCACCTGTAGAATTATCTTCAATACCTCTAATTGAGCATATACCTACAGCAATCTTATACTTGGATGATGATGCTTTAATCGATACCAATTCGCTTGACCAGATAAAGAGGAAATGGCCAGAAACACCAATCTTGACCACTGTACCATTAGAGGGTGATGGTATAGATTTGGTAAGTATTGATGATATTTCATTTGCCGCTATGCAAGATAGAATTCGTTCATGGGAGAGAAGGGCGAGTGCATCGGTTGTAGAGAACTACCTAAAATCGATACCGAAGGGTAGTAAAGTTGCCATATTTTGTCATGATAACCCTGACCCTGATGCTTTGGCTTCAGGTTTGGCTATGTTGGAGTTAGTAGAAGAAATGGGCTTAGAGGGAAGTATTCTTCATGGCGGGTTAATCGAACATCAACAAAATAGAGCAATGGTGCAATTATTGGAAATACCTACTAGAAGATTAATTCTTGATTGGGAAGTATCTGATGCAATCAAAGATTCAGAGGTAATAATTACTGTTGATTTTCATCGACCAGGTGCAAATAATATCTTGCCAGTAGACTGTATTCCAAATATTGTAATCGATCACCACACAGTAGAAGATACCGTCGCGGCAGATATAGTTCTTGTACGTTCAGAATTTTCCTCTACATCTTCATTAATAACGAGTCTTTTGATGAGTTTAAATCATCAAATTAGTACTAAAACAGCGACGGCATTGGCTTTTGGGATTAAGACAGATACACTTGGTTTCACAAGAGATTTTAATGCAGTTGACCTAAGGGCTTTATCATGGTTAAATGCATTTGTTGATAGAGAAATAGCCCGTTCTATAGAAATACCTCCACGCTCTCAGGAGACTTTAGAATCATTTTCTAATGCACTAAATAATAGAATTAAGATGGATAATAACCTATTGGCACCATTATTGGAGATGCCTAATAGAGATTCTTTGGCACAGATTGCAGATTTCCTTCTACCAACTGAAGGTATCGATACAGTGGTTGTTTATGGTGTACGGAGGGGGAAAATAATTCTATCTGCAAGAACTAAGAGAAGAGATATTCATATTGGCAAGATTCTATCTTCACATTGGAAAGATGGTTTGGCCGGCGGACATAGAGAGTTAGCTGGAGGACAAATTCCATTTGATGTGATTTTGGGTGATGTTCCTGAGGATTTAGACCAAGCGAGTATCAATGCTTTAGAACAGATGACAGAGGAACTAAAATCACTATTGCCTAAAATAAATGAGGAGTAAAAATGTCTATGTCACCCTTTGTAGATATTTCACCTAATCTCAGATTATTAGGTACTGCTCATGTCGCTAAGGCGAGTGTTGAAGCGGTAAAAACTCAAATTGATGAATTCAAGCCTGAAGTAGTTGCAGTGGAATTATGTCAATCAAGGTATGATTCACTAATCAGTGATAGGAGATTGGATAAAGAGGGTCTATTGAAAGTAATCAAAGAAGGTAAAGCACCACTTGTTCTACTGCAATCAATGTTAGCCTCTGAGCAACGTAGATTGGGAATGGATGAAGGTGAACAACCAGGTGCTGAATTGATGGCCGCAGTTGAGGTTGCTAAAGAGAAAGATTTGGAAGTGGTGCTGATAGATAGAGATATACAAGTTACACTACGAAGAGCTTGGAAGAAAATGAAATTTCGAGAGAAATTCAAGATACTTTACTCCCTATTAGGGGAAGAAGAGGATGAAGAAAATCCAGACTTAGAGGAATTACTAGGGAATCGAGATTTATTATCTTCGATGATGGAAGAGTTAAGAGAATTTTCTCCCGGTGCGGGGACAGTACTGATAGATGAGAGAGATTCTTATCTTGCTGAGAAGATATTATCCATTGATTCAGATAAAAAAATCTTAGCAGTTGTTGGAGCAGGCCACCTTACTGGATTAGAAAAAAATCTAAATGAGAAATTAGAATATAATGAAGAAAATATCTCACTACTGGAAGAAATTCCTAAGAGAACTTTCATTTCAAAATCTATACCTTGGTTGATTCCTGCATTAGTTATGGGTCTTATGGCCTATTTTTTGACAACAGGCGAAGGTGTGGACCTTGTCGAACTATTCACTGTATGGACATTGGCTAACGCTGTTTTTGCAGCGATTGGATGTATTCTTGCAAGAGGGCATATCCTAGCAATATTAACCGCTGCTTTAGCATCACCGATAACCTCTCTAAATCCAACCTTGGCAGCGGGTTGGTTTGCTGGCTATGTACAATTGAAAGTAGTAGAACCAACGACAGAAGATCTTCAGAATTTCCTCAAATTGGACAAATTCAGTCTTTTCTGGTCTAATCGTGCAGGTCGAGTACTACTTGTGACCGCTCTAACAAATGTCGGCAGTATGGCCGGAGCATGGGTTGCTGCGGCGGGTTTGATTGGCGGAATTTGATTAATTCAATTCATTTAGAACCTTCATTAAATCGACATTTTCATCGATATCATGGACTCTTATGATGTCGATTTTGTTGTAGAATGCAAAGGCACTGGTTGCCAAAGTTCCAGGTAGTCTATCTTCTGTTTTTTGCTTTCCAGTAATTTGTCCAATCATAGATTTTCGCGAAACTCCAAGAAGGGTTGAAAAGTTAGATTCAGTAAGCGTTTCGATACTTTTGATTATCTGTATATTATGGCTAAGTAACTTGCCAAATCCGATTCCAGGGTCAATAATAATCAATTCTTTGGGATGGCCAGATTCTACCAATTCCTGTGCTTTGTCAAATAAAAAGGAACTTACTTCTTCTACACAATTATTGTATTCTGGATTCTCTTGCATTTTCTCAGGTTCTCCTTGCATGTGCATTATACACACAGCACATCCGGTTTCAAGAACAACATCAATCATTTCTGGGTCACTAAATCCAGATATGTCATTAATCATCTCAGCCCCAGCATTAATCGCTTCTCTTGCCACTTTTGCTCTTCGCGTATCTATTGAGATTAGACCTTCTGGCCTTCTTTCTTTTAGTGACTTTATCACTGGAATAACTCTTCTTAATTCTTCTTCAGTATCCACAGGGCTTGCCCCAGGCCGAGTAGATTCACCGCCTATGTCCAACCATGTGGCCCCATAATCCCAAATTTCAATTCCTCGTTTGACCGAATCTTCTAATTCGAATCTTCTACTTTCACTGTGAAAGGAATCCGGCGTGATATTTAGAATTCCCATTATGATACAAGGACTATTATTGCCTCTGTTTATACTTCTAAAAATATAGTTGCGGCGATTTTCATCAGGTGCCAAGTTCTCGCCCATGAACCGTGCGAAAGCGAGAGATTTGATAAGTTGTGACTGTAAAGGTGTCGTTATGCCGGAGGAACCTCAGCAATCATTGATTCAAGAATCGAGTGATTTTGATCCCAATAATTCTGTTTCTGAGTCTAGTTTGGAATTGGCAAATAGGTTGATTGTAAGATTAAAGCCTGAGGACAATTCTTCAATTTTTGGTATGATTGCCAATAAGTCGTATTATAGTGGAGGATTAATGACTATCATACTGGTATTTTGGTGGTTAGCAGTAGACTCAGCAACCGATGACCTTGATTCTGGACTCTCAACCTTTTTTGATTTAGATTTCTCACAGGTGGCATTAGCAGTCATTGGACTTGGACTAATGTCCTCTTTATTGAGTGATTTGAGTAGAGAATTAGGTAAATTATTGCCTTCTTTAATATCTGGTGCAATGTTGATTATGTGCGGCTTATATGTTATTGAACCAATGGCAATTGGATTACTCACTGACCAATATGATTTGGTAGACGGGGTTTGGAGATGTTTGCGACTTGGAATACTTTGGGCCGGAGTCTCATGGTGTGCTCACTTGTTAGTAGATGCATCACTTTTGGTCTGGTTGAAAAGATTCTGTGATTCAAATGGAATAGAAATAACTCCAGATAATGATTCAAATAATTCGGAACGAAAACCTTCCGAGGGATAATTTAGCATACCTTTCATCAATGATTGTCTTTTGGCAGTGTTATGTCTGGTGAGAGAGTCGATGTTCTTAGGCTTGGATATCGTCGAGGCAGAGACCCTAGAATTACCACTCATCTAGCACTTGTAGGGCGTGCATTTGGTGCTGATAGATTTCTATTGGCCGGAGATGAAGATAAAGATATGTTCGATAATTTGAAATCGGTTGAAAAAAGGTTCGGAAAAGGACTTGAATGTGACTATATCAAAAGTCCAATGGGATGGTTGAGAAAATTTGTTGAAGAAGATGCAGGTGATGGTCTACCTGGTGTCGCAGTACATTTGACAATGTATGGGGAGCCGTTTAGGGAAGCTATCCCTAAGATACGTAGGGATCGTCCGTTAGTTGTTATTGTAGGTGGTGCTAAAGTCCCTCCTGAAGTATTCAAACTCAGTCAATATAATGTTGCTGTGGGCAATCAACCTCATTCAGAAGTGGCCGCATTGGGACTATTTCTAGATTCATGGCATGGTGGAAATACTGTTGACCGTAAGTTCGAAGATGCTCGGTTAATTATCGAGCCCTCGGCTAAAGGTAAGAAAGTAATTGATTTGGATAGATAAAATTAGTAAATAGATACTTACTAAGTTTATACAAGTGCCTTTTCACTAATTTTCAGTAAGTCTTGTAATGGGCCTTATTTCCACCATACAAACCCAATCATTATGGGAGTCCGTTTTTGACCATCTGCGATGTCAACGGCTCAGTTGCAAGACGGAAGTTTCTGTCCTGGTGCTGAAAATAGGAATTTAAGTGGTTATCCTACCTTCCAAGATGCTGCTGATGGACTTTCTAGGGGCGATGATTTACCTACCTCTGCAAGTGGTGTAGGGCTTCTATTGACTGCCGATGGTGGTAGGTATGAAGGTGAACTTTTCGGGGCTAATAAAATCGGAGAAGGTGAACTTGTTTTTACCACTGGAATGATGGGTTATCAAGAGTCTCTAACCGACCCTTCATTTGCAGGTCAAGTTTTGACTTTCACATATCCTCTAATAGGAAATTATGGTATCCACCATGGTTGTTCCGAATCTGCCTCTGTTTGGCCTCGTGGAGTTATAGTACGTCATGCGATGTCTCAACCCGACCATAGGAACTCTATCGGTACTGTCAATGATTTACTTAGGCTTCACAATGTCCCAGGTATTGAGGGAATTGATACAAGAGCGATTACTAAGAGGGTTCGTGAATTGGGGACAGTTCTATGCGTATTTGGACCTATAGCAGATGAACAGGCTCTTGTTGAAAGATTAAAGAATCTAACATCTCCGGATTTAGAAGATTTAGTTGACCAAGTTTCAATAGATGAGCCAGTAATTCTAAACCCTGGTTCACTAGATGATTTTGGAGTTTTAAAGCCACGCTTAGCGGCTATTGATTGTGGAATAAAATATAATATTCTTAGGAGTTTATGTAAATCCTTTGAGGTGATTTGGTGTCCCCCTGATGTAGATTTTCAATTACTCCATGAGCAGTATCAGATTGATGCATTATTTTGCTCTAATGGGCCAGGTGATCCAGCCCACCCCGGAAAAGCATCAACTGCCCGTCATACTTTGGCATCGGCAGTAAGGTCAAAAATTCCAGTAATGGGTATTTGTTTAGGCCATCAACTCATGGGGTTAGCGTCTGGGTTAAGCACTTACAAAATGCGCTATGGCCATAGAGGTGCCAACCAACCAGTGGTTGATTTGAAAACAGGAAAAGTACTCATTACAAGCCAAAATCATGGTTTTGCGGTTGCTGACCCCGATTCAGGAATGTTGGCTGCTCACCCCTCTGGTGCAACTTCTCCACCACAAGAGAACCTTCATGGTGCGGAAGTTGAAGTTAGATATATCAATGCAAATGATAGAACAGTCGAGGGTCTTGATGTGATTGGTAGTCCTTCTTTCACTGTCCAATTTCACCCAGAAGCTTGTCCTGGACCTCATGATGCAGCAAATTTATTCTTGAGATTTAGAGAAGTAGTTGACCAATATCTGGGGGTCATTAACTAATGCCTCGTAGAGATGACTTAAAGACAATTTTAGTCTTAGGGAGCGGTCCAATAAAAATTGGTCAAGCGGCCGAATTTGACTTCTCAGGTAGTCAAGCTGTTAGAGCCTTGAGAGAAGATGGCTATGAGGTTATTTTGGTTAACTCAAATCCCGCAACTATTCAAAACGACCCTGAAATGGCAGACAAGGTCTATATTGAGCCATTATTATCTTCATCGGTTAAGAGAATCTTAGAGATAGAGAGGCCATGTGCAATATTGGCTGGAATGGGCGGGCAAACCGCATTGAACATTGCCAGTGAACTGGCTCATCAGGGTGTTTTAGATGAATTAGGTGTAGAATTGATAGGTTCTGATTTGGATGCTATTGATAAGGCAGAAGATAGAGAATTATTCAACAAGGTTTGTGAATCAATTAATCTCCCAATTTCTGAAGCAATAGCATGTAACTCTATGGACGAGGTTATTTCAGCAGCTGAACAAATCAACAGTTGGCCATTACTTATCAGGCCTGCTTTTACACTCGGAGGTTTGGGTGGTGGAACAGCCTGGGATTTGGGTGAATTAGTCGAAATTGCGACTTTAGGATTGAGAAACTCAAGAATAAGTCAAGTTCTAATCGAAGAATCCATTCTTGGTTGGCAAGAATTAGAGTATGAAGTGATGAGAGACGAAGCCGACAATGCAACAATTGTATGTACGATGGAGAACATTGACCCAATGGGTGTTCATACTGGAGAATCTACAGTAGTTGCACCATTGCAGTCTTTTTCAGATAGTGACCATCAAATTCTGAGAGACCAAGCGTTGAGTTTGATTCGTGCATTGAACATTAAGGGCGGCTGTAATGTACAATTCGCATTCAACCAATCAACAGGTGAAATTAGAGTTATTGAAGTAAACCCAAGAGTTTCTCGTTCTTCCGCTCTGGCTAGCAAAGCAACGGGTTACCCAATTGCTAGGATGGCTGCTAAGATAGCGGTGGGTTATACTCTAGATGAACTTCCTAACCCGATTACAGGAGAAGGAACAACAGCCGCTTTTGAACCTACATTGGATTACTGTGTGGTAAAAATTCCGAGATGGCCTTTTGACAAGTTTAGAACCGCAGATAGAACTCTTGGAACCTCGATGAAATCTACCGGTGAAGTGATGGCTATCGGCCGTAATTTCGAAGAAGCATTCTTGAAGGCATGGGCATCTTTAGAGCAGGGTTGCCCTCATCCAAGACCTTTGACAAGAGCAGATGAGTCCGAGGGAGAGGGCATGAAAGAAAGAGCCTATGAAGAACTTCCTGATTCGGTTCTAGTAGATTGGTGTAGAATTGCAACCGATAGAAGAATGGGTGCTTTGATTGAAGCATTTAGGCGTGGATGGAGTGTCGAGAGAGTTCATGAAATAACCAGAATCACTCGATGGTTCTTATATCGATTCGAAAACATTGCAAAGATGGAAAATGAAATCGTATCAATAGCATGTAATCCTTCTGAAATAGATGTAGAATTATTACGTGAATGGAAATCATTTGGATTTAGTGATTCTCATATTGCTGATGCACTAAATGGATTCCCTGCAACTGGATATAAATCTCTACCTAGAGGCCGGGATGAAAAGACTGTAATGTCTCGGAGGCACTCATTGAAACTACATCCAAAATATCGCATGGTTGACTCTTGTGCTGCTGAATTTGCTGCTAAAACCCCTTATTATTATTCTACATATGAGCCAAATGGCTCAAATGAAATAGACTACATTCCGGATTTAGAAAGTAGAACTAAGCAACGTTATGTTGCTATAGGTAGCGGACCGATAAGAATTGGTCAAGGTATAGAATTCGATTATGGATGTGTGCATGCGGTTAAGGCGATTAGAGAAGCGGGTAAAGATGCAATATTGATAAATAATAATCCTGAAACAGTTTCTACAGATTTTGATACCTCTGACAGACTTTACTTTGAACCTTTGACACTTGAATATGTCTCGGAAGTTTTACTTAGGGAAAATGCTCATTCAATTCTTCTACAATTTGGTGGTCAAACAGCAATAAATCTTTCACAACCGCTTGAACAGAGACTTCCTGATTTGAAAAAGGTTGGACTGGAATTAGAAATTGCAGGAACTTCATGTGATGCCATCGATGAGGCAAGTGATCGGGAAAGGTTTGAGAAATTTGCTCAAAAGTCCGGATTAAAAATGCCAAGAGGTGCTACTGGTACTAGTTCGGATGATGTAAGAAATGCAGTTGAGCAAATTGGATTCCCTGTGCTAATCAGACCATCATATGTTCTAGGTGGAAGAGGGATGGAGATATTATCCAATCAAGAACAATTAGATGCTTATCTAAAAGAAGCATATCTTGCTCCAGATAAGCCACTACTGGTAGATGAATATCTTGGACATGCTACTGAATTAGATGTAGATGCAGCATGTGATGGCAAAGAAGTACTTGTTGGTGCTATAATGGAGCATTTGGAAGAAGCGGGAATTCACTCAGGTGACTCTACATGCTTTATCCCGACCCAAAACGTTCCAGAACACATTCTTGAATTAGTCCGTAAACAAACTGAAGTTATAGGCTTGGGACTCAATATCAAAGGTTGTTATAATATTCAGTTTGCTATACAAGGTGATGATCTATATGTTTTGGAAGTCAATCCTAGGTCTTCAAGAACAGTTCCTTTCGTTGCAAAGTCATCAGGTTTACCTCTCGCTAGAATAGCGGCTAACATCACTATTGGAATACCTCTTTCTAAGCAAGACATTCCAATTAGAACATCTGGGCAAATATGTGTAAAAGCACCTGTGTTTCCATTCATAAAACTGCGTGGTCTAGACCCAGCACCTGGGCCTGAAATGAAATCTACTGGTGAAGTATTTGGTTCAGATACATCAGCAGATATAGCTTATCTAAAGGCGAGATTAGCGACAGAAGTACCTGTTGCTAGGTCAGGGGGTGCTTACCTAACTGTTAGGGACCAAGATAAGAAGAAACTTTTGAATTCAGCATCGAAGTTAGTAGAATTAGGATTTAATCTATTCGCAACTCCAGGTACTGCAGATTATCTTAGAGAGAACGATATACCTGTAGAAGTGGCTTATCGTATAAGAGAATCCAAACATCCTGATGCATTAGATTTAATGCGCCAAGGTAAGATTTCTTTCATAGTTAATGTTCCAACAGTATCAGGTGGTGCAGTACGTGATGGAAATATGATGAGAAGACTTGCTGTTGAACTCAACATTCCATTTGTTACCACAATTAGGGGCGCTGATATGGAAGTTGCAGCAATAAGGGCACAACAAAAAGGGGAAGTTGAGCCTAGAAGATTGAAGGTAAACTACTGATCAACAGGCATCATATGCATCGATGATATATCTTGTTAGAGGGCTTGTCCATGCTAATTCACTAATTCCAGATTCACCATCTTTTGAGTAAATTCTTACCACATCTCTAACTCTAACATTTCCTTCGGATGAACGTGCGAGAATAGTTGCACCTTTAATCGCCTTTCCAGTTCCATGAGGGTCATATACTGTGTCTAAGGCTTCTTTCAAGAACCAATCTGCCTTGCCACCCTTTTTACCATCATAGGTTTTCTTTGGCTTTTTGGCACCAAACATGCCTCCCGCCTTTTTTGGAGTGGTTTTCTTCTTTGCTGGAGTCTTTTTGGCAGGAGTGGACTTTGTTGACTTCTTAGCAGGTTCATCTTTTTTAGCCACGTTTGAAACTGTTTTATTTTGGAACTCTTCTTCAAGTTCAGAACGGATTTCTTTCTCTAATTCTTTTCTGATGCTCTTTTCCAATTTGGCTCTAATCTTTTCTTCCATTGCCGATGCATCGACTTTTTGTAGCTTGGAATAAGCATCATCACGTTCATCTTGCAATGCTTGCATTACGTTGATGTAATGGGAAGCAACTTGAATCAATGAAGTCTCCATAGATGCTTCTAATTGCATTGAAACTACTTCGCTTGCAGAATCTCTCCACTTGCGCCATTGTAGCATGGTATTAGCATGTATGTCAGAACCACATTTAGGACAGAAACTTCTCTTTGGCGGCTTTAGAACTGGAATAGCTCTCATCGCATCGGGGTCAATTCCCTCATGCTCACCACTAGCAACATCGTGAATGTGAGTAGATGCTTCCATACCAGTATCCATTGCTTCTCTAAACAGACCCTCATTTAGGTCAAGTTTACCTTCTTGAATTAAATCCCAAGCATTAGTTCCTCTAACAACAGCTCTTACAGCAGCATTAGCGGCTGGTGAGTTACCCCAATCCATACTTATGATTTTTGAGGAACTCGAGGATTCGAGTTCAGCAGATGAAAATGCATCGCCAATATCGTATTCTTCACCCTCTGCTGGTGCAGCGATTCCAAGTTGTATTGGATTAGCACCCTCCTCTATTTTGGCTATCATATCGAATTTTTCCGCCATCGAGAGGTCGTCTCGAAGTCGAATTACATCTCTAAGTTGGTTCAAATCATGGCCAGTGGATGTGATGGGGCCCTGTCCAGTCATATCGTGTCCACACGATAGACAAAACTTTGCGGCAGGTTCTACATCTGCCTCACAGGTTGGACAATAAACCCCCGCCATGGAAGGAGATGAGATGGTTTCACTTTTCAATAGTGCGGAATATATCTCCGAATATGTCGAAGTTTCAACCTTAAGAGTTTATCACAATCAAGCATTTTTCGATGATTTTAATGATTCTTTCACGTTCGATTTCAGCAAGAATTGGGGCTAACCTCGGCCCTCTTGAACGACCCATGAGTGATTTATATGCTACGAAATAAGCAATTCTTGGAGATAGTTCTATGGTTTTAGCAGAATTAGGGATTGCATTTCCAATATCTTCACTATTCCATTCACATCTCTCGAGTTCCTCTTTTAGCAATTTTAGAACTTTGATTTCTTCATCTCCAAATTCCTTGAACATCTCAAGTTCAGGATTATCAATTATTGAAATCCGCATCTCTTCAGGTAGGTGTTTAGACTTAATCCATAGTTTCATTTTGTTTAATCTATCAACCAAAGAAGTAGGTGGTTTATCTGTGCTTGAATATCCTAAACTACTCCAAACCATTTCATCAGAAGTTTTAGTTTGGGCAAGTAGGCAGAGGTGTCTAAAGGTGACATTAGATGATTCCAAAGTTGATTCAGGTGATACTTTGGACATTTTCAAAGCACCGATGGCATCCTCAATCTGAACTTTTTTACGTCGGGATAGATCTTGTTCAGTAAGTTCTTGGTCAAAATTACGTGATAACAGTCTTTCATATTCATCAGCCAAATTAACTAGGCTCATACCAGTATCAAATTCGATTGCTTTGTTAGGTTTTGATTGAGCGATGAGAAGTCTAAGAATTTCAGGAGGTACTAATTCTAATGCTTCAATAGGACCAATTGTATTACCAGTAGATGATGACATTGCTCCTTGCCCCTTCAAACTAATCCATTCATAGGTTAGCGGTTGAGGGGGTTGATGTCCAAAAAGTTGGCATATTTCTCTTCCTGTGGCATAAGAACCTCCAGCAGCGCCATGGTCTTTTCCAAATGCTTCACATGTGACTCCAATCCAAGACCATTTTGCTGGCCAATCAATTCGCCATGGTAGTTTACCTTCTCCTTTGGTAATATCGGAACTTCCTTCAACACCATGAGAGTCTTTCCAGTGAACAAGTGGGTAATCATAACCCGTTACTACAACTCCTTCCAGCGAACCTTTAGAATCCAGCGGGCTCCAAGGAAACCAATCTCCAGCCAATTCTCTAGTTGATACACGTTCGATGATTTCTCTAATATCGTCAGCCTTGTCACAAGCAATTTTTGAGACTTCATTGAACGCCCCTGAGCGATAAGAATGTAAATTCTTGATGATTCTTGGAACTACTCCAATTGTCCTTAATGCTTCGAGAAACGGACTTAGAAAGTAATCAGCATAACTCAATCCATCTTTGCTAAATTTCTCAAAGTCCGGCTTTCCATTTTCATCAGGTGCAGGAATTGAACCAATTTGATGGCCGATAAATTGTGAATAATCATCATGTAGAAATGGATATACTTTCCTTAAGGGGTCTGCATCATCAACAATGAAGATGAAATCCACATCTAGTCCTGCATTTTTTGCGGCTCTACTTATCATATCGCCAGTCAAAATTTCTCTAAGATGCCCGATGTGAAATTCTCCACTAGGAGTAATACCAGTGGAAATGATATGTTTGTTACCTTTGTGCGCTAAGGCCTGGGCGGTTACGTCTGCCCAATGCATCTCTTCACCTCAAACTGAAAAAGCGCGGATAACGCCTCTAAGTGGTACGCCTTCAATTTCATTACGCATTGTCTTGTTGACTAGTACGATTACCAATCCAACTTCTCCGCCTGCATTTCTTATTGAATTGATAGTCTTAGTCATTGTTTTACCAGTGGATAAAACATCATCAATAATTACTACTTTTTTACCTGAAACTTGACCATATTTACTTGATAAAGAACCAGAACCATCGCCTCCATCTGTTGTTCTATATACTGTGAATTCACAATCTAAGTTTCTTGCTACTTCGTGTGCAAAAGAAATCCCATTAATAGAAATACCAACAACAGTGTCAATTTCATTAAATCCTAATTCTTCATCAGCAACATCAGCCATTATCGTGCCAATTGCCGCGATTCGGTTTGGTTTTACGCCAATAGTTCTCCAACCAATTCTAACATCTGTTGGTCTCTCTTCATTTTGTTGACTCCCTGCTAGAAGCCAAGAAATTGTATCTTGGGAAAGGGATAATTCATCAGCAATTTGCTGACTGTTCAATCCTTCTTTACGCAAATTGCCGGCAGTGATTCTAAGCTCCTCGATGCTTGATACCATGTCTCTCAAAACTCTCGAGAGTATTTCAACACATCAAACCTTTCATCAAATATATCATTAATCAATGATAATTAATCCCAAAGGCTTCAAGAACGAATGATACAAGCGCTAACCATGGGAGACTTTGATTACGAGACACTTCTCGACCGGGCTCGTGAAAATATTCCAGATAATATTTCATCGAGGTCAAGGTGGAGACTACCTGAACCTCAAATTCTAATCGAAGGTTCTAATACTATTTTTCGCAATTTCAATGATGTTGTTTCTATGATGGATAGAGATGATGATCATGTCTATCAATATATTCTAAATGACTTAGGTACATCTGGTTCAAGAGATGGGCCTAGGGCTAGATTCAAAGGTAGAATTCCTCCTAAAAGAATTAAGAAGACCATTGCAAATTATGTTAATTCATACATCAAATGTGTTCAATGTAAATCGCCAGATACAATGTTTGTTAGAGAAGAGAGAACAACACTGCTAAAATGTCAAGCATGTGGTGCTACTAGACCTGTTAAACTTTGATTTAGGGTAGATAAAATCTAATCCCATCGATTGGCTTCTTTTCCTTATTAGGAATATTTTCAGGGAATCCAGCCTTGACAAAACCAATTATTCTTTCACGTTCTATTGGTATTGATAGTGCTGAGTAAGTGCCTTTATCTCGAGTAATAGAACCAGTACTCCACTGTGTTCCAATTCCTTGGTCCCAAAATGATAACACCATGTTATGCAAAGCACATACGGTTGCAGCATAATCTTCTTGTTCTCGAAAGGAATCTTCTTTGTTAATTAAGCTGGTAATTGCTATTAATACCGGAGGCTTCAATATTTTATTTCGTGCTCTATCCAATAAGGAATCCAGTCTTTTATTATCCTCGCTAGTAGCTTTTACCTTTGCCAAGGTTTCAACAATAGGAATCAACTTTTCCCTAGACTCATCACCCAATATATAGAATTTCCAAGGATGCGTATTCTTATGGCAAGGGGCATGTCTTGCAGCCTCGATGGCAGTTTCAATACAATCGTTTGAAACTACTTTATCGTTGAAACGAAAAATAGTTCTTCTAGTCAATATGTTTTCTTGAACCTTTGACATCCCTACAACTCATTTGATTTGATTAATCTTAGCGGCTAAGTAGAAGTCTGATTCAGCCAGACCGTCTATTTTATGGGTCCAAATACTAACTTTAACTCTACCCCAACCCAATTCAAAATCAGCATGATGTGCTTGTTGTTCGCAAATTTCACCAGCTGAATTTACAAAATCCAATGCTGTTTGGAAATCATCAAACTCAAACTTTCTCTCTAGATGGTGGTCATTAACAACAATCCAATCATTTCCTAATTCTTCCATTAAAGGAGTAATCTGTGATTTATTCAAAGGTGGAATTCCACCTTTACATGGTATGCATTCATTGGTGTGAAGTGCCATCAAATCAGCCCCAAAGATGAGTGTCATCTGAGCCTTTACTTTCTTTTTCTACTTTCTCATGTAGGTTTGAACGTCTCTTCATATCCTTTCTTTCGAATGCTAGTAATTCTTTATCGTCTATGTATGCAGGTCTGGTATGTGCAACCAATACTATTTTTACGATTACATCTCTTGCAATATAGTTATTCTTTCCTTCTTCACACAGAATTTCAATACTGGATTTTCCAGATGATAGTAGTCTTCCTCTAATCCAAGTATCCTTTCCTTCAGCAAAGGCGCGAGCATCAAGTTGGACTTCAATAAAATCATCTTTACGAAGTCCATGTCTTCTTTCTAATAGATCTCCACTGTTAATTCCCTCGACATCTGATAAATTTGGTGAACCCATGTCTTCCCATAGTGGTAATGCCCATTTAGGTAGTTTAACCTCGTTGTTTTTCTTCGCCATGGTTTAACCATAGGCCGAGCCTACTTGAACCTCGCTCCTAATTATTGAGATTTTGATTATATTGAGTCAATCCCTACCAAGTCTTCTTGAAGTGTAGTCTTCTGGATAGAATTAGGGAACAGTATGAAAGTATCATGGCGTACCCTTCCAACCGTTCTTTTAGAGGACGAGGTTTTGGACAAAGCATTTTCCCGCGCTAGAAAAGCAGCGGATAGAGTGGATGACTCCGATAGAATTTTTAGAGTTAGGAAACAAATGAATAGAATGGTTCAAACAGCTGCAGATATAATTTCTACAACTCTTATGGACACTGTAAATACTTGGCCATCATTAGACCAATCTCCGAAATTTGATGTTTCAATGATCGATGCATGTGTCGGTTGTGATGATTATAGGCATCATCTTTCGATGTTACAATGGGGTTCTAAACAAGTCGTCAATATTTCTCGACAAAATGCACATAAAATCGTTCGTACAGGTAGAACCGAATTAATGCATGATGCACGCAGAGAAGCATATGGTCGAATATCATCGATTATGAGGAGGGTTGGACCATCACTTGATTGGTTAAATCGTTCTAGAGAAGTATTGAAGCGTCTACCTACAATTGACCAAGTTCTACCGTGTGTAGTTGTTTGTGGTGCTCCAAATGTTGGTAAATCCGCATTCATTTCAGCATTAAGTTCCGGTAACATGGAAGTAAATCATTATCCATTTACAACTAAACAAATTCACGTTGGACATTTCATCCATCGCAGATTGCAATACCAGTTAGTAGACACTCCGGGATTACTTGATAGGCCGATGGAAAAGCGTAATGACATTGAACTTCAAGCGATTTCAGCATTAGAAAACCTTGGCTCTCTAGTTTTGTTTTTGATTGACGAAAGCCAAAACTGTGGTACTTCAATCGAAGAGCAGATGAATTTACTTGAAGATGTTAAAGTCCATCTACCAGGTACAGAATTATTGGTTGTTTCTTCAAAGGCTGATTTGATTGAACCTAGGCCTGAAAGTTGGGATTTAGTTAAGCAATGCGAAATTGAATGGATTGAAGATGGTTCAGAAGGCGAACCAGAGTTACCTCTACTATATGACCAAAATGACAGAGTTACCATGTCAGCAATCGAAGGAGTTGGCATGGAAGCGATGAAACTTGAAATAGTTCGTAGGGTCAAAGATTCTAATGTTTATGACCCAATGGAATTGCCAGATGGCTGGTATAGGTCAGACGTCAAGTGATTACATTCTTTCAAGAGGGATAATACCCAATCCTTCCATTCCAGTTTTTAGGAATTGAGATGCCAGTTGTGATATTTGGAAGTATAATTCGTTCACTTCCCCATCATCAAAAATCTTACAGTCTCGGTAGAATCCGTTGAAACTGGTTGCGAGGTTTAGTACTTGATTAGCAAATAGGTTAGGCCTACATTGCTTCACTGAGCGCTCTAAAACATCATTTTGAATCGCCATACACCGTAGTAAATCAATCAAAGAATCCGGTAATTCTAAGTTAATCGTTTCCAAATCTAGGTTTTTATTTGAAATAGCCTCGATATCAATTCCATTATCAGAACATTTATTCGCTATAGAAAGTGCTCTTGTATGGCTATACATGATAAAAGGGGCGGAACCTGCTTCAAAAGCTAATGCTTCTTCCCATCTAAATGTAAAACCTTTATCTGGACTGACTTTGATTATATTGAATCGAATAGCAGACCTGCCAACAGATTCCGCAATATGAGATACTTCCTGCTCCAAATATTCAGGTCTTAACTCCCTTACGATCTTTGAAGCATGCTCTTTCGCTTCTTCAAGTAAATCATCCATGAAAACAACATTACCTCGTCGTGTTGACATCTTTCCTTCTGGTAATTTTATGAATGAATAGAATAGAACTTCAGGAACTTTATGACCTAATTCTTGAAGAGTCATTCCTACTTGCTTGGATTGTAACTTATGGTCTTCTCCAAGAATATTGATCAAATCATCACACTGTTTCCATTTCCAGATGTGATAAGCGATATCTCTAGTTGCATACAGCGATGAGCCATCTCCTCGTTTGAAGAAGAATTCTGTCTTACCCTTCAATCCCCTAGCGCCTAAGTCTAAAAATTCTGCACCATTATCTGCCACTCCGTGGATATCAAGCCCAGAAAGTGTTTGAGTAAGTTTAGCAACATCCCCATTGGTTACAAACATTGATTCATTAGTGAATTGGTCGAATTCTATCCCTAGTCTCCCCAACGTCTCTAGCATCCCATCCAATACGGGTTGGAAAGAGTCATGGAATTGTTGTAAAACCGCTTCATCTCCATGCTCACTAGCGTGAACCAATTTACCAATCTCTTGTTCCATTTTTTCACTTTTGTCTTCATCTTTCCTAAGTTTTTGAGCCGCTTGGTACCACCGAACTCTGGTATGGTCTGCTTTATTCGCCCATTTTGTTGATATAGAATCTTTGTCTTCAAGGATATTTTCTACATCTTGGTCAGATAAATTATCCAATGCCCAGGCGAGTACTCCTACTTGTTTACCCATGTCATCGACATAGTATTCTGCTCTAACTTCGTTTCCTAGCAAACGATGGAGTCTGACCAATGTGTCGCCAAGTATTGCATTTCTAGCCCTTCCAACATGGAATGGTCCATTTGGATTAGCAGATGTGTGTTCGATTAGGACCTGTCTATCAGTATCTGGTTTTTTTCCATATGCGTCTCCTAATCTGACCTTTCCTGATAGTAATTGTTTAGCAAGCCATTTTGACTCAGCCTTGAAATTAAGGTATCCCCCAGTAGCATTAACTTGGCCTATAGCGCCATTGTTCTCAATCAGTTTTGATAAATCTTCGGCAATATCATTAGGACTTTTTCCAAGTTGTTTGGCAAATGGGAAACATGGTAAGGATAGGTCACCTTGTGAATGCTCCCTCGATGGCGTAAGCATTGATTTCCAGTTTGGATTATTTATTCCAATTGATTCTAATGCATTGCTAAGAACAGGCTCGACATGCTCTCTTAGAATCTTCATAATATCACATCATGGGGTATCTTAAAATCGCTGCAAGTCCGCCAAATCCATCTAGCAATTGAGAGCCTTCTTCCGTATCTATAGAGATAAAAGATATCATTGAGTTGCCTTTCGAAGCCATTATGGCTAATTCATCAATCAATGAGATATTTTCTAATTCTTTAATATCGTCAGATTTAGCATTACAAGATGGACATTCTGGAATTTCTTCAGAACGAGAAATTGATATTTTCCACTCATGTGAGCATTTCTGACACTGTAATTTTAGAGAGTTCTTTCTCAGTCCTTCGGAAATAAGTAAAGTATCTACTGCACCTTGGTCTAGAGCTTGTTTGATCATTACTTCTCCATAAGTTGCTTTTGGATGTGGTTTGATTAACTCTTGAAGGAAACGAGTCATCATTTGCCTTTCAGCATCTAATTCAATTTCACCCATCAAACCACCCGCATTACCAACTAGTTCTCTTACTCCGCTATCGTTAGAATATCCTACGTCAAAGGTGGTTTTAGCAATCTTCTTAGCGATTTCATGATGGAAATATTCATTCTTTACTAAGAAATCCTTGGTTGCACCAGGGCCTCCAATAATTATTGCTTGTATATTTTCTAAGTTTGGCAACCAATAACTGCAGGCGTGCTCAGATGCTCTCTTGAAGAAATTATGTGCTGCTTCTTCGATGAGACGTTCGAAACGCTGAGCGGATTGACCACCTTGACGGTGTTTGCCCATGATATTGGAAACAAGGTGTTCCTGAACATGAATACGCTTGCCAGAGGCAATCCCATAGGCCGCCTCTGACCTATCAATTACGAATAATCCATAGGATTTTTTATCCACTAACATGTCTTCTAACTGAGTTAGTTCAAATTTAGAGTCGCATCGATAACGGAATGAAATAAATGGTTGAGGTGGACTATCAACAACTATATTCACCATTCTTGATTTGTTGTTTCCTATAATCACCGAACCAACAAAAAGAGCGATTCCATTTTCACCGGCGTTCTTGAAACGATTAAGTGTAGAAATCGCTGATTCAATCGCTCCTTGAACATTTTTCTTAGTGCCCTTAGACTTGATATTAGCAGCTTGTCCATGCTCGTTTTGTAGCATAGTTCTTGCATCAGAAACCTGTCGGTCAGGAGGGATAATAATCGTAACTAATTCTGTTCCAAATCCTTTCATCTCTCGGAGTTCTTCAAGAGCCATTTTTAGACGAAGACGTCGTGTAGAAATTTCAGCATCATCGCTCATACATCTTCCTCCATACATGGGGCATTCGCTAAAGGTCTTCAACTCTCGCCCCGTTTCAATGGTGCTAAACAAATTTAAAATCACTAAATTGGGTTGTCGAAGATAAATTTAGGGATAGCCTCAAAGACTTGAGGTTTGAGGAGAGAATGATGACAAGAACTCATGTTGTAGCCTTGGGTGGAAGTCTTCTTAGGCCTGAAGAGGCCGAAAAAAGGCGTCAATGGCTTGGACAGTTGAGGCAATTGATAGTTCATGTAGAGGGCAATGGAGGCAAACTTGGAATCGTAGTTGGAGGTGGATTACCTGCACGTGAAGGAATTGAACTTGCTAAGAACATAATTTCAGATTCTGATAAACTCGATGAGGTCGGTATAGCCGCAACAAGACTCAATGCGACAGTTTTGCAACAGATATTCCTCGATATTGGTTGTGATGTTGCACCTTCAATCCCATCGACTACTGAAGAAGCATCTAGCCTAATAAGCAAGCATTCTATTGTAGTGATGGGAGGTACAACTCCAGGACACACCACAGATGCTGTTGCAATTGCTCTTGCCCGCGATTGTGGTGCTAGAAATTGCATTATAGCTACCAATGTGGATTATGTCTATGACAAAGATCCTAGAAAGTATGAAGATGCAAAGCCTATGTTTGATATTTCTATTGATGAATTAGCCGAAATAACAGGTACTGAACCTCTTCTTCCAGGTCAGTCTGCAGTTGTAGACCCTGTAGCAGTAGGTTGGGCTAAGAGCGCTTCTATAGACATAGCAGTGCTCGATGGAAGAGATATCTCATTATTAGATAGCGCATTAGAAGGAAAAGAATTCAGTGGGACATTGATCAGGAGTGTATGAATATGGTAGACGCAAAAAAAGTAAAGGAAAAACTATCAAAGGTTTCAGAAAAAGTATTTTCTGGTTCAAAAAATCAAGCACACAAACATTGTAGAATATGTCACAAACCAATATCAATAAACGCAGAACCAAGAGTTTGTAAGAGTGCAGAATGTGTTAATAAAAATACCCGTGATGAGCGTAATCAAAAGCAGATGCGCCTTTGGATGTTTATCTTCTTTGGATTATTCGCTTTCAGCTTTGTAGGTCCACTCATTCTCAATTCAATCTAATTATTAGATTGTTCAAAGTGTTCTTGCATTAATTGTTCGGCTGAACCACTAACTTGTTCTCCAACTCCGGCAGCCTTTAGTCTATCTCCAAGTTTATAAAGTTCTTTAACAGCCTCTTCTATAGACTTACTCTGCTTCAAAAATCGTATTGTTGGCCAACCGCAGTCGATTATTTCTGGGTCAACTGTATTTTCTTCTATCCAAGCAGAACATGCGCTACCGTGACATAATGCACTAAAATTTTCTAAGTCTATCCAAAAAGTTCTCCTAGAACAGACTGGGCAGTCCTTACACTCCATAGTTGCCAAGACTGTCATCGCTTCTTCGCCTACACGATCAACATCCCAAATGACGACACTTGAGCTGCTTAGGAGCATCTCCTCACTTCTTTTCAGAAACGTTCGTAAAACTTCCCAGGCTACCTTTTCACTACTAAAGCATCCAAGGCCAATTGTTCCGCCATCTTCCTCGGTGACAGATGGTACAAATACACGCTGAATGTCTTCGACCATAGTATTCCGATTTAGTCATCGGGCTTGAATGCTCGCCTCTATTTTGACCATTTGGCTTCAACTACGGCTAATCCACCTTTGTGCGGTAGGGGTGCATCAGGCTTTTCGATACGTATTGAAATCTTTCTAATCAATTTATTAGATTTTAATTTATCAATCATTCTTTCAGCCATCGTTTCCATTAACCTAATTGGCTCTGTATCAAGAAGAACTTCATCTATCGTAGTCTGTAGGTCAGCATAGTTGACAGTCTTACTCAAATCCTCATTTACCGATTGTTCGATTGTTTTTACTCTGATGGTAACTATGAAAGGCTGTTTCTCCAAGTGCTCAAAATCAAAAGCACCATGCTTTGCCATGACGCGGTAATTCTCCAAGGAAATAGTGAACATTTTATCACTCTAAGTCTCTTTCATGAACCCAAATCAAGTGGTATCCAAATTGAGTTTTAATCGGGCTAGAAGTCGACGCTAAGGGTAATTGCCATACAGCTTCATCAAACTCTCTAACCATCATACCTTTGCGAAACCAACCCAAGTCTCCACCCTTTTGACTTGATGGACATGTACTTTTTTTCCGGGCCATTTTTTGGAAATCTTTTAATTTGCTAACTTTATCTTTGATCTGAATTGCTTCAGATTTAGAATTCACTAAGATATGAGATGCCCATGCACTTGGAGCGACCATGTTAACACCCAATAGATTCAGTTATTGAAACCCTCGCAATTAAGCACTGAGGTCATAAGCGAGTAATCTCATGTATGTTCCATAGATTGTTGTAGACACTGCTAACGATTCTTCATTAAATCTATCCATTGTGTCAAGGTATGTGTGATACTCCCAACTTCCACTGCCATAGCATACAACTGCACGACCATTTTCTCCTCCCAGGTCATATACAAACGGGCAGTGGTCTGAATTACATGGCATTTGATTATCATCGCCTTGGTCACCATCTAAGAGTTGGAATTGTATGTCGTATCTGTCTGCAATTTCGCTTCTTTCTACTTTGTAAATATCGGTAATTCTCTGCATGTGTCCATAATCATCTTCATTATTTGTAAATAGTGTCAATGAGTTTCCTCTGTTTTCAAAATCAGCATCAACGTGATTCATATCCAAATTGATGTATAGCCTGAGGTTTTCTCTAAGGCTACTCTGCATTTCTTCGACATATGCTCTACTTCCCCACAGACCTTCTTCTTCGCCACCCCAAGTACAGAACTTGATGGTTCTCTCAGGGGTTCCAGTTTCATTGATTATCGAAGACATTTGTCTTGCCATTTCAAGTACGCTAGCAACCCCAGAACTATCATCAACGGCTCCCTCAGCCTGATACACAGTATCGTGATGACCGCCTGCTATTATTACCTCAGAAGTTTTTCCTTGCATAGTTCCGCAAGGCACGTAAATGGTTCTTTCTTCGTCATTAGTGACATCGATTATTAATTCTATAGAAGCAGGTTCAGAAGCGTTAATAACAGATGCTTCAAAGATCTCTCCAGCATCTTTTGACATCGAAATGAATGGTATTTCAGTAGGTATACTTCCTCCATTCGCTTCAACTAGTGAATCATAATTTGTTCCTTTGAAAATAGGTACACAATCATTTCCTTCAATCTTACCACAATTATAATTTTTATTAACGCTAATCAAGCCTGCAAGGTCATTGATTGCTGCATTGCTGTATAGTTCCGTGTTGCCAATTTTTGAACTATCTCCCCGAACATAGCCGATAGTTCCAGTAGCTGTTTGCCATAGTGCTTCATCCGAACCATTTCCTAAGTCAGTGACCTGAATATCTTCATTGAACATATATTCTGATTGACCTGAAAAACCTTGAATTACATAATCAACTCTATGTTGGAATGGTGTTACTTGCGAGCCACCAATGCCAGCAGCAGGGCCGTCGCATGGCGAGAAGCCTCCTAGTCCTTGAACACATAATCTAAAACTCGGCTCTGAATTGACGTGATGCATAGGTACTAGGAATTCATTTATTTCAGCTTCATAGCCCATTTCTGCTAATTTACTACTAATGTATATTGCAGTATTTGATTCCTCAGTGGTTCCACTCATTCTGCCGTCCCAATCAGGATGTCCGAGGTCTACGAGTTCTTGGGCGAATATCCTTACTTGTTGTTGGTCAAATTCTATCAACTCATATTCATAATCCTCTCCAAAACCTAGCCATGATGGTTGGATAATCAAAACAGTTGTTAGCATTAACAAAGAAACTCCAATCGCGTATATTGCTCCAAGGTTTATTGGTCCATAAACAGGTTTTCGCATACGCTTGACAAATGAACTCATATTTGTTTGACCGGTATGATTGGTAAGTATATCATCCTCTTCCAAATTTATGACATTTTCTTCTTTAGTCAGAAGATTGAGTCTTTCAATCAATTCGCTTTTTGTACCACTAAGAGGTGCTCCAAAATTTCTCAATTCATTTTTTAGATCAGAAACTCTCATCGACTCAAAATCCATATCAAAACCTCGAACAATTAGTGCTGGAGGTTTTCATTCAATAACTCGGCGGTCTATTGCTCAATTGATTTCTTCCCCAGTCCATCTTTTCCCGAGGTTGTGCTCATATCCGATGTGATCTAGAATTCTTGCAATAATAAAGTCAACCAAATCATCTATTGATTTAGGATGGTTGTAAAATCCAGGTGATGCAGGAATTATTATTGTGTCCATAGTCGATAGTTTAGCCATATTTTCAAGATGTATTGTAGCATATGGTGCTTCGCGAGGTACAATGATTAGTTTTCTTCTTTCTTTCATAGCAACTATCGCTGACCTTGTGACTAAATTATCACTAATTCCAGCTGCAAGTTTACCAATAGTAGTTCCAGAACATGGGCATATGACTACAGCATCAATCTTTGAAGAACCAGATGCGGATTTTCCACCCACATTGGATTGGTCTTCTAGAGTTGAATTTGTTAGTTCGACAAGATCTTCTTTGGTCATTTGGCATTCGTGTTTGAGTGTTATTTCACCTGATTTGGTAACAACCAATCTTGTGGCTATACTCATCTCATTAAGTACTTCAAGAAGGCGTTTTCCATATATCGCACCAGATGCTCCAGTTATAGCAACAACCACTTCGCCCATGTTAGGTGGTTGGGGGACTTGCTTTTATTGACTTGTTTTTTGGCTAATGGCTAAAAATAGCGCTTTTTCGAGATTTATTACAGCCTTTTCAAACGATAAAGGCTCTATAGACCAAGCGACTCGAATCCATTCATCTAATCCTTTCTCAAACATATTACCAGGGACCAATAACACTCCGTATTGCTTACATTCTCTGTCGATGAAATCCATTGCATTTATTCCATGAGGTAATCTAAATGCTCCAAATAAACCGTGAGATGGCTCATTCCAACTAATATTGAACTTTTCAAGTACCTTTCTAAGTAATGGTAAGTTCTTTTCTCTATATTCTTGAACCTTGTCCAGAGCGGTTTCTAATTCAGGAAAAACACTCTCAGCAATTCTCAATGTTGGGCTACCCATCATTCCCCCTAGTGTTCTAAATGCTCTTCTTGCTTGTTCAGCTATATCTGGGGAAGCAATTATCCAACCATATCTCAAGGTTCCAAGTGAGTACACCTTTGTCAATGAGTTAATAGAAATGCAGTGGTCACCTAATTCATAGAATGGTAAATATTCACTATGTCTTCTTTTACTGTCAAGGTATACCTCATCGGCTATAATTATCACATCATTTTCTTTACAAGTTCTTACTATCCATTCTCTATCATCATCATGATAGTCCCACCCACTTGGATTTAGAATAGGAGTGATCATCAAAATAGCAGACTTTTTGATTGCTTCAAGCCATTGTTGTTTATCTATTCTCCAATGGCCAAAATTTTCTTTAGGTTGAAGTCTTCTTACTTTGATAACCTCATGATTGAATAATTGAGGAGATTGGACTATTGGTGCATAGCACGGTGATTCAACTGCGATTGTAACATTATTCTGATTATTATTGGCTAATGCTGCACATACAGCAATGTGTAGTCCTTGAGTTGCACCATGACAGAGAACGACTCTTTCTACATCGACATTTTCTCTAGTCGAAACATTAATCCTAGGGTCCTTTAGAGTTCCAATGTGGTGATTAGCAATTTCAAATATTGACTCTTTCATCAAATCTTTGATGTCCCATTCATATTGCATTCCGTTTAATGAAAGGTTGTGCGGTCTATTTTCTTCAAGTCTTGGGACATACCAATCAAGATATCCAATTCTTGGGATTCCCGATTCAGAACTTTTCGAACCAAAAACGGGCCAGTAACTCTCCGCCATGTGTAGTCAATGTCGGGTAAAGACCATCAATTATTTGCAACAACTTGCCTATCTAAATTAGCCGGCATTGTTTGAATTAACTTTTCTTTTAGCTGTTCAATACTGACTTTATGGCCCAGTCTACTTAGGCAAGTGGTTGTATCAGTATCTAGGCCACAACCTGCAAGACCTTCAACTCTAGATTCTGGAGTGTCATAGTTTATGGTAAATCCATGTCTTGAAGTCCATCTAAGGAATGACAATCCTATGCTGGAAATTTTCTTTCCCTTGACCCAGACTCCTTGCATTCTATCATCTGTATTAGATTCAATGTTCAAGGATTTCAATGTAGAAATTATCCATCCTTCAAGTTTTGAAATTATTTGTGCAACTGATTTTTCATCATCTTTATCCCACTTGAATATTGGATATGCTACTAGTTGTCCTGGTCCATGCCAAGTCAACCCACCTCCTCTGTCGACTGGGAATGTTGGATATCCCGAAGGTGGCATCACGCCATCATTTCTCGCTCTAGGTCCAACTGTTACAACTTCTGGGTGCTGTAAGAATATTATTGTGTCAATTATATGGTCATCGATTCTTTTTTGTTGAAGTTTCTTCATAATTTCTAATGAATCTTCATATTCAGTTACTCCGAGATCCATCACGCTGACGATTCGAATCTCGGACATGAACCGGCGAGAAAGTACCTCACCATCAAACCATCACTTAGTCAAAGTCTAGATCTATTTTACTACTATCTTTTCGACCTTCCCGATATGCTTCAATCGCAGCTTTAGCGATTGCTTGTGGGTCATTGAATATCTGTTTGTCAATTTTATCTCCACTGAATAAATTATCTCCTACCATTACAGAATCTTGGAGCGATAATGCTTTGTCCCCTGAATCCTTGTTATCCTCAACAATCTTCTCCATGCTCTTGGTGATTTCTTGGATACTTTCCAATTCCACTTTCTTCTCATCGAGTTCCACTTCTAAGCCCTTAACTTTATTTTTTGTTTCGTCTAATTCTTGTCTCAAGAATGCAGCTTCAGCCTTTGCAGCTTCCATTTCTCTTGCCAATGCTTTGAGTACATCATCTGGCGTTGCAGGTTCTGAACTAAGGTTTCTGACTCTTTGCTCTTCTATCTTATCTTGTTGATTCCTAACACTTGTTGGTAGAATAGAATCATCCTCACCTTCATATTCAGCAAATAAGTATCTGACTGCTATTTGGCTGGAAATGGTATTTATCAAGGACATTGAGATCAAAAGAAAAGCTTGAGCATTATGATTTTCGCCCATATTATTCCCCCAATACTTGTGATTTGCCTCAGTTGCTAATTCATTGAAGTAACTTCCAATTGAAAGAAATGTCCAAATCAATACTAATGCTGAAACAGCATATATTAGAATAATAGTTCTCTCTTCTTTTTTGCTCGGCTTAGAAATAGGTACAGCAGAAGGTAATCTTATTCTTCCTTCAATTACTCCGTTTGGGTCCATGGCTAATCGTCTAAGAATTGGGCGCAGATTTCTTTCAGAATCTTCTAATTCTTTTCCATGTTTAATTCTTCGATTTGATGCTCTATTGACTCCTATCATGATGAACAAGCAACTTGCGGCATATATTATCCAATACCATGGTCCATTAGGAGACATACGCTGTGGTAATTCATCCCCAACTTCAAAACCCATATCTGCATCAGTAAACAAGAAATCATTTATTGCATAATCCCAACTTTGACCGTATCTGCGGTTATCTTCTCCATCTAGTTCATTTATGACAGCTGAATTCCATTCACTCAATGCAATAAAACATATCAATAACATAATGCAAATCGAAAAGGTTAGAGCAAAAAGATTGAATTTTCCAGGGGGGTTATTCAAATTTCTAGAGTTAGAACGTGGGTTTGAGTAATACCTTTGATGAACAATTCTTGTAGTAGTTACTTGACGTGTCTTTTTGGATCCACCCGACCAAAATATGAATATTACAAATATTATGAATAACACTACAAGATACTGCCCACTAATGCCTAGCTGTTTCATAATAATCCCCGTAATAATATATTTGTTTCAGTTTCTATTTAATACTCTTGCTCGTTTCAATATTTCCCTGAAGAGCCAAAACCACCCGTTCCTCTTTCAGTTTCTCCTAAATTTTGATATTCGGTTTCTACAATAGTCACCTTGGGCACGGGTGCAAATAATAACTGAGCAATTCTTTCTCCTTTCTTAACAGTGAATGAATCCTGCTCTCCTATCCATGTTGCCAAAACCATAAGTTCGCCTCTGTAGTCAGAATCAATAGTTCCTATTCCATTAGGCATAATCATGCCTTTTTTACCCAAGGATGAACGACATCTGATTTGCCCTTCCCAACCTTCAGGAATAGCTACTGCTAAGCCAGTTTTTATCATTGAACTTTTTCTTCGCTCCACTATTGTTTCTTCGAGAGCATAAAGATCCCAGCCTGCGGCTTGTGGAGAACCCTGTGTTGGGAGTTTTGCCTCATCTGAAAGTTTAGCAAATTCAACGGTTAGGGAGGTTCTCATAAATAGCGGTAAAGGTGCGAGGTTATTGACTATTATCTAAAGTATGAATTTGCTTACTTGTACGCAGTGGAAACAAAGGAGTCAAAATCAATAATCAATGTAAGTTAGACACCTGTTATAACAGGGTGTTTCCGGCTCGCATTGTGTCTTTTTCCAATCCTTGATAAATGTCCGAAAACCTGCGTTTCCTAAGGAGCGAGTAGGGGTATCATTATACACCCTATCGAACGAGAAGAAACTCCGGCGCGAATGAACAAGTGAGGTGAACGAATATGGTGATAGAGCATAGTTTAAAAGGTCAAGAAGAAAATGAGATAGACCTGTCGATGGAACATATCGAACCTATGCTTCAAGAGAATATGAATCGTTTCGTTTTATTCCCTATTGAACACAATGAAATTTGGGAAATGTACAAACTCCATGCAGCGGCTTTCTGGACTGCTGAAGAAATCGACTTAGCTGAAGATGCTAAAGATTGGAAGAAACTCAACGATAATGAGAGGCATTTCCTAAAACATGTATTGGCATTCTTTGCTGCAAGTGACGGTATTGTTAATGAAAATTTAGTAACTAACTTCGCCGATGAAGTCCAATGGGCTGAAGCACGCTGTTTCTATGGATTTCAAATAATGATGGAAAACATTCATGCTGAAACTTATTCATTACTAATTGATACTTACATTACCGACCCAAATGAAAAAGATCATTTGTTCAACGCCTTAGAAACAGTTCCTTCTGTCAAGAAGAAAGGTACTTGGGCACTTAAGTGGCTATCTAGGAAGCAGGGGACATTCGCACAAAGACTTGTGGCGTTTGCTGCTGTCGAGGGGATATTTTTCTCTGGTTCTTTTTGTGCTATTTTTTGGCTAAAGAAGCGAGGTTTAATGCCAGGACTTACCTTTTCAAATGAATTAATTTCCAGAGATGAAGGGCTTCATTGTGACTTTGCATGTTTACTACACAATCAGTTGAACCGTGGTGCTGGAGAAAATATCATTCACAGAATTATTTCTGAAGCTGTAGAAATAGAAACCGAGTTTGTGACAAGTGCACTTCCGGTTGAATTAATAGGAATGAATGCTGGTCTGATGAGGCAATATATCGAGTTTGTAGCAGACCGTTTGTTAGTATCATTAGGTGCTTCAAAATTATATGATGTATCCAATCCATTCCCATGGATGGAAATGATTTCAATGCAAGGAAAAACTAATTTCTTTGAGAAGAGAGTTGGCGAATATCAAAAGTCCGGTGTCAAGGATGGAGCAACTCTCGGAAGTGTCCAACAACGCTTCTCAGTAGACGAAGACTTTTGAACCGTACGCGATGGAAGGGGAATACTGCGCAATCCAATAACACGAGGGAGATGACTAATATGACAATGCAAGTAGTAAATAGAAAAGGAGAAAAAGAGGACGTCCGTTTCGATGCTATTCTTGAGAAATTATCAGGTCTAACCGATGGATTAGATCCTAATTGGATTGACCCAGCACATCTTACCAAATTGACCATCGAAGGACTTTATGATGGAGTTTCGACTCGTGAACTGGACCAGTTGGCTGCAGAAACTGCAGCATCTCTTGCGTCCCATCATCCAGATTATAGTAGATTAGCCGCAAGAATTTGTGTAGATGACCTTCACCGTTCAACTAAAGAAGTTTTTACAGATGTGGTGACAGACCTTAGAGAATACATTGACCCAGAATCCAAGAAGCATGCGCCTCTGATTTCCGAAGAAGTCTATGGAATAATTATGGCAAACGCAGAATTATTGAATAATCATATCGACTATAATCGCGATTATAATTATGATTACTTTGGTTTCAAAACCTTGGAGCGCTCATATTTACTGAAACTAAATGGAGAGGTCGCTGAGCGTCCTCAACATATGTTGATGCGTGTGTCAGTAGGAATACACCATGGCAATATTGAGAAAGCCTTGGAGACTTATGATTTGATGAGTCAAGGATTTTTCACCCACGCAACTCCTACTTTGTTCAACTCAGGTACTCCAACACCACAGATGTCATCCTGTTTCCTTTTGACAATGCAAGATGATTCCCTAGTTGGTATCTATGATACATTGAAGCAATGTGCTTTGATCTCTAAGTCTGCTGGAGGAATTGGATTATCCATTCATCATATCAGGTCAAAGGGCTCTTACATCAAGGGTACAAATGGAGAAAGCAATGGGATAGTTCCAATGCTACGTGTATTCAATGATACTGCAAGATATGTCGACCAAGGTGGCGGCAAGAGAAAAGGTTCAATCGCAATTTACTTGGAACCATGGCACCCAGATATCTTGGCTTTCTTAGACCTAAGAAAGAATCACGGAAAAGAAGAACTTCGTGCAAGAGATTTATTCTATGCACTTTGGACTCCTGACCTTTTCATGGAAAGAGTTGAACAAAATGCTGATTGGTCTTTCTTCTGCCCGAATGAGTGTCCTGGTCTTCAAGACGCATATGGTGAAGAATTCAAGCAGTTGTTTGAATCATACGAAGCACAAGGATTAGCAAGAGAAACAATTCCAGCAAGAACTGTATGGGATAAAATTGTCGAATCACAAATAGAAACCGGTACTCCTTACATGCTTTACAAGGATGCAGCAAATACCAAATCCAACCAAAAGAATCTAGGTACAATTCGTTCTTCCAATCTTTGTACAGAAATCATGGAATATACCGCTAAAGATGAAGTTGCTGTATGTAACTTAGCTTCGATTGCACTTCCTAAGTTTGTAGATGAAGAAAAAGGCGAGTTTAATCACCAACTTCTCTATGATGTAACATATCATGCAACTGGAAATTTGAACCGAGTCATAGATGTCAACTACTATCCGGTTGAAGAGGCACGTAATTCTAACATGCGTCACCGACCGATTGGACTTGGAGTTCAAGGACTTGCTGACACATTTGCAATGCTTGGACTTTCATTCGAGAGTCCTGAAGCCAAGGTATTGAACAAAGAAATATTTGAGACGATTTACTTCGCATCATGCACAGCATCAAAGGACGCAGCTATCAAGGAAGGCGCTTATTCAACTTTCAAAGGCTCACCTGCGAGTGAAGGAATTCTACAATTTGATCTTTGGAACATGAATGAACACAGCGGTCGCTGGGATTGGGATTCTTTGAAATCTGAAATCGTTGCTAACGGTATGAGAAATTCTCTATTATTAGCGCCTATGCCAACTGCTTCAACATCTCAGATTCTAGGTAATAACGAATGTTTTGAAGCATTTACTTCCAATCTATATGTTAGAAGAACATTATCTGGTGAGTTTATAGTTCCTAATAGACACTTGATTAACGATTTGATTAAGTTGGGAATATGGAGTTTAGAGATGAAAGATGAAATTCTTCGTCACAAAGGTTCGATCCAAAATATAGAAGGTATTCCTGAAAATATCAAAGAATTGTACAAGACTACATGGGAAATAAAGCAAAAGCATGTCATCGATATGGCTGCTGACAGAGGTGCATACATTGACCAAAGCCAATCCATGAATATTCACATGATAGATGCAAATGCTGCAAAGGTAACTTCAATGCATTTCTATGGATGGAAGAAAGGTCTGAAAACAGGAATGTACTATCTTAGAACAAAGGCCGCTGTAGACGCTATTCAATTCACTGTTGAAGCAAAGAAAGCTGAAGACCAAACCGTTTCCGGATTAGCAGATAGAGCAGAAGTTACCAGTCTTGAGGCTATTGCTTGTAGCCTTGATACACCTGATGACTGTCTAAGTTGTGGTTCATGATTGGAAACCAATCAATAGTGTAAATACATATTGAACCATTTTCATAAATGGTTGTTAAGTTTTTTTACTATCAAATGTGCATTGTTTCTTGACAGTGAGGGCAACTAATCTTACCAGAGTAGTCTGACGGCACTTGTAATGATTTATCACACGAAGAGCATTGGATTTTTATTTTATCAGCACTTTTGTTACCTCTTGCATTAATCAATCTTTCAATCGATGGAGGCCATCCCTTTTTCAAATCATCAAATGACATTAGTAGAGGCAGTGCAACTAACCCCATCCCAAATGTAGTACACATGACCGAGAATAATGTCATTGAGCCATCATCTGAGAGAGAAATTGAGAGCGGATTCAAATCTCCACCTGCGAATATAATGCTCAATAATCCTGAAACTAAGAAAGTTATCAGTGTAAAGTATACTCCATTCAAATATTCATTAACCATCATAATCCCACCAAAGATAAATGCAAATGCCAGTAAGAATGCGATTGGAGCAACTACTGCTCCTAACTGGCCAATTCCAATCAAAGAGAAAGCAAATGCCATGAGCATTCTAAATGCGCCGTAAATAATTACTATCCATCCAATTCCGTTAACTGTGCTATTGACATTGTTGATGTATACACGTTGGACATTTTGATTTAGATATGCTTGAGGATTAATCTGTTGTTGTGGCATAGAGCCAACGTAAGGAGTTTGAATCACATTCTGTCCTTGCCAAACCGATTGTTGACCTTCTTCATCATTTTCCATCAATCGAATAATGACGTCATCCTTCTTTCCTGAGATTTTCAACCCTCTAGATTTACAGACTTTCTTTAGGTCTAATAGAGTCATCGAGTCATAATCCATGAACTCGACAATAAAGCCTCATTCTTATAGTTATAGCCGATTCTTAACTCATGATGTGTGAATAGCATGACCTAAGGTTGCTAGTACTGCTTCATGAGTCATTTCAGTCATTGTTGGATGGGCGTGAATTGTTCCAGCAATATCTTCGAGTAGTGCTCCCATTTCTAAAGCTAAAGTCCATTCACCAACCAATTCACTTATGTGAGTTCCAACTGCTTGAATTCCTAGGATTCTGTGATCATCTTCTCTTGCACAAACTCGTACAAAGCCAGCAGATTTTTCTGCTTCTTGAGTCAATGCGCGGCCATTAGCACCGAGTGGGAATTTACCAATTATCACCGGATGACCGGCTTCCTTGGCTTGTTCAGGAGAAAGTCCAACACTGACAATTTCAGGTTCAGTGAACACGATAGCAGGTACAGCCACAGGGTCGTATTCTCTCTTTTTGCCAGAAATGATTTCAGCAACCATTTCACCTTGGAATGATGCTACGTGAGCAAGCATCTCTCCAGAATCACAAACATCTCCAATAGCATAAACACCTTTCATATTTGTTTCACAACGCTGGTTAACCTTGACAAAACCACGCTCATCAAGGGCTACTCCTGTTGGAGATAATGATTGACTGTTCGGCTTTCTTCCAACAGTAACTAATACCTTATCAGCAATTATTTCTTCATATTTAGCATCATCTTTAGCATTCTTATCAACATAAAATAATTTTATTTTTCCATCTTTCATATCTTCAGTGCCCTTTGCAAAAACTCCGGTATGAACTTTGATCTTATTTTTCTTGATGAAAAGTTCAAGAGGTCTTCGAAGTTCTTTATCAAAAATTGGTAATACCGAATCCATTGCTTCCACAATTGTGACATTAGAACCTAGCATTTTGTATGTTATTCCTAATTCTAATCCAATGTATCCTCCACCAACAACAACAACATGTTCAGGTAGTTCTTGTAAATTTAAAGCCTCGCGAGAAGAAATGACGTTCTTTGAGAATGGCATAAATGGTAATTCAATTGGAACAGAACCATTGGCTAGTATCACATTTTCTGCTTGAACGATAATTGCGTCTTTTCCTTTTCCAATCTTTACAGTTTTTGCATCTTGGAATTCAGCCCAACCATGGATAAATTCAGCACCTGCAGACTTGAGTAAGTGTTCTACTCCTTTGTTTAATTTATCAACAATTCCTTCTTTCCAAGAAATCATATTTGCCATATTTAGTTCTGCAGGGCCAGGAATTGAAATCCCCATGTGACCTGCATCTTTCGAGTGTTTTGCTAAGTCATGGAATCTGTGTGCAGCATGAATTAGAGCCTTGGATGGAATACATCCGCGAATCAAACATGTTCCTCCAGCTTTTTCACCTTCAACAATGATTGTTGAGAGTCCCAATTGTCCGGAGCGAATAGCAGCAACATAGCCTCCAGGGCCAGCACCAATTACCAATACTTGACATTTTTTTGTTTCCATTTAATCACCTTCACATGAAAATAGTAGCAGGATTTTCTAAGTATGTCTTGACTCTTTGAACCAGAGTAGCACCATCATGACCATCAACCACTCTGTGGTCCCATGAAGAAGACAAATTCATCATTCTTCTAATGACTACTTGCCCATTTCTGACAACGGCTCTTTCCTTAGCATTATGAACTCCAAGAATTCCAACTTCAGGCTTGTTGATTATTGGTGTAGCACCTAGTCCACCCAATCTTCCAAGACTTGTTATGGTGAAAGTAGATCCGGAAAGTTCTGCAGCAGATGCCTTTCCTTCTCTTGTTGCAGAGGTGACTCTTACCATTTCACTTGCTGACTGCCAAATATCCATTGCTTCAACATGATTGACAACAGGAACGTAAAGTCCTCTATCGGTTTGAGTTGCAATTCCAAGATTGATTGCTTGATGTCTTGTGACAACATTTGCTTCATCATCATAAAGCGCATTACACTCTGGACTTTCCTTGAGGGCTTTTACCAATGCTTGCATAATGAAAGGAAGGTAAGTCAATTTTGGCGCACCTTCGGGTCTTGTAGCATTCAAGTGTTGCCTTAAATCTTCTAGAGCGGTGATGTCGACTTCTTCGAAATAGGAGAAATGTGCTATTGAACTATATGATGCCATCATACTATCAGCGATTTTTCTTCTTAGACCAATAACTTTGATTTCCTCGGTTCCATTAAGTTCAGTTTTCGCTGATGCTCCAACAGGTGACCATGAACTTGCTCCACTTGCTCCGCCAGAAATATGCTTGTCCAAATCAGCATGACTGATTCTACCGGCAGGTCCTGAACCAGCGACATGTTCGAGATTGATATTTGCTTCACGCGCTCTTTGCCTTACAGCCGGGCTGGCAAGTGCCTTAGTCCCAGCAGCTCTTGCAACAGGTTGACTTGTTTGCTTTGCTGCCGGAGCAGGAGATGGGGTTGGTTCAGGTGCGACTTCCTTTTTCTTTTCTGGTACTTTTTCCTCGGCCTTTTCCTTTGCAGGTTCTTCTTTTGATGCTGATGCATTTCCATCACCATCTACTTCAAATTCGATACAAACAACACCAACTGGGAGAATATCTCCGGCGTCTCCAATGACCTTTGTTACTTTACCATCTACGGGTGAAGGGATTTCTACTGTTGCTTTATCGGTCATGACAGACAAAATAGGGTCATCTTCTTTGACGATGTCGCCTACAGCAACCATCCATTCTACGACTTCTCCTTCTACTACTCCTTCTCCTATATCTGGTAATTTAAATGCAAATGTTCCCATGTTTATTCCTCCTGTGTTTTCTTTATTGCTTCAGCTATTCTTTCTGGACTTGGCAGATAATCCCATTCTGTTGTATGAGGGAATGGAGTATCCCAGCCTGTGACACGAATTATTGGTGCTTCTAGATTATAGAAACATCTCTCTTGAATCGATGCGCTCATTTCAGCACCAAATCCACTTGTTTTAGGTGCTTCATGTACAATAACACAGCGGCCAGTTTTCTTTACTGAATTTACTACTGTATCTCTATCCCATGGAACAAGTGTTTGTAAATCTATGAGTTCACAGTCAATTCCTGAATCTTTGATTGCTTGTTCACTGACATGAACCATAGCCCCCCATGCAATAACAGTACATGCAGAACCTTCTTGGACAATTCTCGCTTGTTCAAGAGGTATGGAATAGTATTCATCAGGAACTTCTCCATCAGGATGGTCATTCCATGTCGGTACATTGTGTGGGTCTCCATAAAATGGCCCTCTATAGCATCTCTTTGGTTCAAAGAAAATTACAGGGTCGTTGGATTCAATTGCAGATGTTAACAATCCTTTGGCATTATATGGATTAGAGCAGTATACGACTTTTAGTCCAGGCGTGTGAGTGAATTGTGCTTCCGGTGATTGAGAATGGTGGTGTCCACCCTTAATTCCACCACCAGCAGGAGTTCTAAATGTTAGAGGAGCAGTAAATTCCCCTCCAGAACGATGTCTGAGTTTAGCGATTTCATTGACAATTTGGTCATATGCTGGGAAAATATAGTCGGCAAATTGAATTTCAGCAACTGGTCTTAGCCCATTGATGCCCATTCCCATTGCAATTGCAGCAATACCGCCTTCGGCTAATGGAGAATCAAAGACTCTGTGTGCTCCAAATTTCTCTTGTAGTTTAGCAGTAACTCGAAATACTCCTCCGAAGTAACCTACATCTTCGCCAAAAATTACAACATTTTCATCTCTTTGCAACTGATGTTCAAGAGCAGAATTTAGTGCGGCTATCATATTCATTTTTGTCATAATATCACCTCACTTGCCAAGTTCCTCTCTCTGTTCTTGGACGTGCCAAGGAACCGTTTCATAAACTTCAGTAAAAATAGTAGATGCGGGAGGATAAGGGCCGCTAGCTAAGTCCCCAAACTCACATGCTTCTTTGTAAGCAGTCATCACTTCATCATCGATTTTCTTCTCAAGGGCTGTATGTTTCTTTTCATCCCAAAGTTTTGTTTCGATCAAATGTAATTTGAGTCTCTCAACGGGGTCTCCTCCAGGCCAAAATTCGAATTCATTATCCGGTCTGTAAGCAGATGGGTCGTCTGAGGAAGAATGTGCTCCGGCTCTGTAGGTATAGACTTCGATATGTGTTGGGCCTAGTCCAGCACCAGCACGTTCTCTAGCCCACTTGGTAACGCTGTATAGTGCCAAGAAGTCATTTCCGTCTACTCTAAGAGATGGAATATCGTATGCTAGTCCACGTTCAGCGAAAGTTCTTCCACCGGTTGCTAGATTCTTGTGAGTAGAAATAGCCCACTGATTGTTAACGACATTTAGGATTACAGGGGGTTTGAATGTTGATGCAAAGTTGAGTGCATAATGGTAATCCCCTTGAGCAGAAGTACCATCTCCTAACCATGAGATACAAACTTCATCAAGTCCTTTGTAAGCACTGGCCATTGCGACTCCAACCGCTTGAGAGAATTGTGTTCCAACAGGGGAAGAGATTGAGATAAAGCGTCCTTCTTTCCAAGTATAGTGCACTGGCATCTGTCTTCCTTTGACATTATCTTCAGTATTTCCAATACAGTGGCAAATCATGCTAACCATATCTCTTCCTCGAACAAATTGAGCACCAGGTTGACGGTATGACGGGAAAATCCAATCTTGAGTTTCAAGCGCCATAGTTTGGGCAATTGCAACTGCTTCTTCACCAAAGGAACGCATGTAGAATGATAACTTACCAGTTCTTTGCATCTTTAACATCCTATCATCAAAGATTCTAAGTCTCATCATATATTCCAAGCCTTGAATCATAGTTTCAGCACTCAGTGCTGGGTCCCATTCACCCTTGGCTTTGTTATCATCATCCATGACTCTAATAAGTCCAGATGCATGTTTGACGGTATCTTGAGAATCACATTTTGCCGGGTCTGGGCGATTTAAGTCTCCAGGTTTTTCGGTAAAAGAACCTCCAAAACTAGACTCATCTCCAGGCCTAAATGGTGCAACTCCAATAGTGTAAGGAGTAGTTGCAATGGTCTTACGTTCCGTCATTGTTTCACCTCAGTTAGTCGAGACCTTAAGTGATGCCGGTCAAAGTTTAACTTATCTGAAATCAAAACATGTGCTCCAGGCATATTTTCATTATTTTCGGGGTCAATCAATTTCCTCAACAAAAGACCTGCTTTGAAAGAAGAACGAACAAAAGGGCCACTGGCAACACCTAAGAATCCCAAATCTATGGCAATTTGCGCCCAATGATCGTATAGTTCCGGCTCTGGAAATCGGTCGATAGCAAGATGTTTACTGGATGGTGCTAGGTATTGGCCAATAGTTAACAAATCTACATTGGCAGTTCTAAGTAATTTCATAGCCTCTATAATTTCTTCATCAGTTTCTCCAACGCCTACCATAAGAGAAGATTTAGTAATCATATCTGGCCTAATTCGCTTTGCTTCCTCGAGAATCTTGAGAGATTGTGAAAAAGATGCTCTTCTGTCACGAACAGTTTTGTCAAGTCGCGGTACACATTCAACATTATGAGCGAAAACAGAAAGTGGGCTTCCTATAAGCAGACTCTCTAGGTCGCCAATATCTCCTGCCAAGTCAGAACATAGAAGCTCGAGGGTTAAATCTGGTTGACGATTATGAACTGCTTCGATACATTTTTTGTAATGAGAAGAACCACTATCTTCAAGGTCGTCTCTGTTAACTACAGTAATTACTACGTGCTTAAGATTCATCGATTCCACAGCATCTGCAAGGTTTTCAGGTTCCTCTAAATCTAACGGAGGTGGTGTTTTAATTGAACCTACAGCGCAGAAGCGACATCCACGTGTGCACTCTTGTCCTGCTATCATAAATGTAGCATCGCCACTGGACCAGCAATCGTGTATATTGGGGCAACGTGCTTCTTGACAAACTGTGTGAAGTTTATTATCCTTGACAGCGGCTTTAGTCTCATTGAATATGGCTTGTTGAGCGCCACTGGGTAGAGTGGTTTTAAACCAAGAAGGTAGACGTTTTCTCTTCTTCGAGTCAGCATTAGTAGCAGCCATTGGAAGTTGTTTACCGCTCATGACCCGTCCTCCTTGTTCAATCCCATGAGTTGCCTATCAAAAAGATGTGCTTGAGTCCAATTTTACAAATCTCGCTGAAAAGATTGTTTATTGCATGAATCAATACGAGAATTATTGAATCAATTACTATTGGTAAGACTATGTCGAAGCCGGTTGTACTAATCACAGGTGCTGGAAAAAGAATCGGCGCTGAGGTATCTAAGGAGCTCATGGAAATGGGTTGGTATGTTTTAATCCACGTGAACTCTTCAGTAGATAGTGCTAAGAAAATTTTGGCAGATTATACCTCTAAATTCGGAGTGGATGCACCCGGTGATATTTTACAAGCAAATCTATTGAATGACTCAGAAGTTAAGGATTTGATTTCCCAAGTTTTACAACATTCCGCGGTGCAAGATTCGGGTGGTATATCTGGACTTATCCACAATGCCTCAATCTATAGTTCGATAGATGTCGAGGAAGTTTCGATTGAAGATTTACAGAAAAATATGAAATTACATGTTGAAACCCCATTCAACTTAACTCTCGGATTATTGGATTCTTTAAAATCAAAAAATGGATGTGTTATCGGCATGGTTGATACTTCATTGGGTAGGGCTTGGAAGGGACTTTCACATTATACTGCAAGTAAGGCCGGATTGCGTCAATTGATGATCAACTTTGCAGGAGATTTTCATCCGGATGTACGAGTCAATTGTATTGCTCCAGGTGCGATTATTTCTGCAGATTGGGAAGTAGAGCACTTCGCTAAAATAATTGAAGAAATACCACTTGGACGTTCAGGCCATCCATCCAATATAGCGAAAGCAGTATTGTTTTTGTTCAACTCTCCTCACATCTCTGGACAAGTCATCAACGTCGATGGCGGTTGGAGTTTGAATCAATAATTTATGCGTTTAATTCAAGTGATGTCGCTTCGACGGCCTCGTTGCAGGGATGGCTGAGGTGGTCAAAGGCGCCGGGCTTAAGATCCGGTCCCATATGGGTTCGTGGGTTCGTATCCCACTCCCTGCACCATAATTTCGCTGTTCGATTGTACGCTATTTTGGGCGTTTTTTTGAAACATCAACCCAAAACCGTTTAACCCGATTAGTATCAGCGCAATATGTGAACAAGATGAGCGTGAGCAAAACTACTCTGTCGGGTCGCTTAATTCCAGTTATTATTGTAGCTCTATTTTTGGGCTCAATGATGCCAACAGATAATATCAATTCTAGTTCGAAAACAATTCTTGAAGACGCTAACAATATCTTCCAAGCAGGCTCTTCAAACGAGTCATATGACCTGTATCTTGGTGTGGCGACTACTGAATCTGGAGGCGATGGTTCGATTTCAACAATGGAGCCAGAAGGTTCATCTCAAGAAGAAAGTGCATTATCTACATTACAATTCTATACAGATGAAATGATTAGCGACCTCCAAGTTTATGGAGAAGGAGCCACACCTACAATCGAAATAAGTGTTTACTTGAAATTTACTGGTAATGATGGTGCTACAGCAGATATTACATTTGTTCTCAAATCTGGTTCACAAGTTAAAGCAGATGAAATCATTACTCTAGAAGACCCATGCTCAAGTAGTAATCCATTTGGTGGTAATTCATGCAGTTACTCTGTTAACGTCATAAATATGGAAATCCCTGCTGCTGGATTCCTTGTAGAAAATGGTAAGAGGCTTTCTTTGGAAGTTGATGCCACTATAGATGGATGCCAAGGCTCTGGCGGAATTGGTGGTGGAGATGGAAGTTGTGATGTTGAGATGCAATATGGGGATATTGATTCAACTAACAGTTTCTCTAAGATTGAAATCAAAGCAAATGCACTTTCACAATCAGCAGTCAAGGTTCATATGACCGGTTCAGGATGGACAGATTCTGAAGTATTAGAATGGTCGCCTAACCACCGCAGTGAGTTTAGAACTATGCAATTCACTGTTCAAATTAAGGATTCTTTCGGTAGAGATGATATTGAAACGGTAAATCTGATTATGAGTACTAATTCTGGTACAACTACTGTTTTCAACAAAGAATTTGAAGATGATGATTTGACTTTGGATAATGATGGACTTGTTGGTAATTACACCTATACATATTCTTCAGGAATTGATTCAGGCGATTATGATGTGTTTTTAGAAATTCAAGATATACAAGGACATACTGTGTTATTTGAGCACCAAGGATTAGTATTCGTTGAGCATGATATTTACCTGACTCTTCCATCTTCGCAACCCGATACTGTATTGATTGCACCAGGTATGACATCAAGCGTAGAGTTTGAAGTTGAGCATACTGGTTCGGACTCATCAGAAATACAGGTAATTTTTGATTTGGCCCGCTCTCTACCATCAACATGGTCTGAGTCTTGGGATAAGCCGGGGGGTTATACTCTTAACGGGGGCGGTTCATCAGCCAAACCTATTTTACAAATCGATGTACCTGAAGGAGATTTATCCACAGGCCCTGATAAATTGGAGATAGAGGCTCGTGCATTTGCAGAAATAGAAGGAACTACTACCGAAGTTGCCGTTGTTGAGATAGTTTTGGACATAGAAGAAGTTGGAGTATTTGCAGAGCCAAGAATTTCTATCTTTGAAGACTTTGAACACCAAATACAAATTGTTGATTCCACAAGGCCAGAATTCTATGATGAATCCTTGTCACATTATGTCGATACAGATGAGGTTGGAGACTTCTTCATTGACGTATTTAATTCAGGATTTGATTCTGATACCTTTTTCATTAGAGTAAATGCAATGCCAACTTCATGGCAATACAAGTTTTATGACAATGATACTGGACTGGAATTGACCGAAGAAGGAATCAACTCAGTCACCCCTAGTATCGGTTCACATGATATTTTAACAGTTAGAATGGACCTATTCCCACCTGCTGAAAGAGAGGCAGAAGATATTGGTTTAGTCAGTTTACAGATTACAAGTTCGGGTGAGACTGAACTTCGTACAGATGTAAGTTTCACAGTTCATCGAACATTTGGCATTCTTGCTGAAGTTATTTCAGACAGTGATGCAGGTGAGTTAGGGAGAGTGGAATCCGTGGATCCTGGAGATTCAGTATCCTATTCTGTCAGAGTTACTGATTCTAGTGATGTTGCTGGTCAGACCACTTGGAAACTAGTTAATCCAAAAGACTTAGCGAGAAATATCGATGCTGAAGAGGGATATTCGACTTGGGATTATAGAATTACAGATGGTTCAAATAATGATATAATAATTGTAACGTTAGAATCAGATTCATATTCCGATATCAACGTTGATATTAATTTGCCATCTAATGTTGAGGCTGGCAATCATACCGTCTATGTACAAATTAGAGAAGAAGGCGTAGATTCTAATGAAGCAAGATACTTCGATTTACCTCTAACTGTTGAGGTTAATGAAGACGTTCAGCCTGGAAATCTACCGATCACTCAGAAAAGTGAGTTTACTAGATTCTCATCTGAAGAGAAGAAGAGTATCGAATTTAGAATTACCAATGATAACAATGTCGAGTTAGACGTCTTCATTGAATTAGAAGAACCTGAAGGTTGGGATGGAGAGATTTCAGCATCTTCAAGTCAAGCAGGTGGAGGATTCTTATTCGTCACTCTACCAGCCTATTCCAGTAAAGATTTCTTTGTAGAACTCACCGCTCCTGCTAATCTAAAAGATGGTTCTGAAGCAGACTTCACTCTGAAGGTCACACCAATGGATGATGAAGTTCCTTACAGTGAAAACTACAATCAATTATCTAAGTTCACTTTCAAGACAGAGTGTAAAGGGATGTCTTGCCTTCTAAATGAAATCTACGAGCCTGAGCCTCAAACACTTGCACTACTCGCAGGACTTGTTGGCTTGTTCATTGTTGCAGTATATCGTAGAGGAAAATATGATTCCTCTGCTAATCAATTGGTAGAAGTCCCACTTGAAGAACAAACTAAAATGGAAGAGGAAATCGATGTTCCAGAACCTGTTGTAGAAGAATTAGAAGAAGATGATATCGAATTATTAGATGCATTAGATGAAATTTGATAAAATATCGTGCCTCATTTTGATGTTTTGTATGAACATCGCACCATTTGCCTTATGAAGCATTAATCACCCCGTCACATGAGAATCATGCGTATGCCTTCATTATCTTCAAAGCCGGGGCGCAAATTGCAAATTTCTAATTATCGTAAAGAGATGAAATCTCTTTCTCTAGTGGCATTGATGCTACTATCAGTTTTTGCGTCCATTCAATTTGATTCTATGGACGTTCGAGCATCTTCAACAACAGACCAAGACGGCGATGGTCTAACTTATGGTTTGGAATTTTTACTAAATTTATTACCAAGTGACCCAGACTCAGATAATGATGGCCTTCCAGATGGATGGGAATGGAAATACGGACTTGACCCACTTTCAAGTGCAAATGATGACGGGGCTGTTGGAGATCCAGATGGAGATGGAATGTCCAATCTTCAAGAATACACTTACATGATGCCGTCAGGTTGGGATAATAGTGCAACTGCGACAATTCTTGATAATGGTGTTTGGTGGAATGGAACAGTTCCAGTAAATGATTGGGATGAAGAAAATGCAATGCAGTACAACAGGCCAGGGTGTGGTTCTTCTGGTTCTGATGGAACCGGTAATACAATTCTTTGTGATGAAGACCCTGTAGGAAACATTTGCGCAAATGGATTTGATGATGATAAGGACGGCCTTGTTGATTCAGCAGACCCAGATGGGGACGGAGATGCAGATTGTAATTCAAATGATGATGATGGCGATGGAATCGAAGATGAGGATGTTGCTGGCTGGGATACTGACGGCGATGGAATGCCAGATGGTTGGGAAGCTGCGAATGGCTTGAATGCAACTTCAGCATCAAATGCAGACGGTCCTAATGGCGATCCTGATGGGGACGGTTTACCTAACCTTCTGGAATATGTTAATCCTACATGGGATACAATGTGTGGTTCTAATCCATGTTTTAGAAATGGGCCTGATGGTACAGTCACAGAGACTACAAGTCCATGTGACCCACTTCAAGGTTGTTTGACATTTACTGCAGAAGTTGATGGAATAACTTCCACAAATCCGCAACGCGCAGATAGCGATAACGATGGATTGAATGATTCATATGAAGCTCTTACTCTTCTAACAGACCCTACTTCTTCAGATACCGATAATGATGGGATAAATGACGGTGTTGAAGTAAATGGTCAATATGGAAATCCTCCTCAGCCTAGCGATCCTCGTGACAATAATACTGATGATGATGAACTCGATGATGGTGAAGAAGACAACAATAGTAACGGTGTGATAGACCCTGGTGAAACCGACCCTACTAGAAAAGAAGATTCAGGTGATGAAGACGAAGATGGTATCGAAAATTGGGAAGAGAACATGTCTTGTACTCTTTGGGATGTCGCAGATTCAGATTTTGGTGGTGTAGATGATGGTGATGAACTAAATGTCACCCATGGTACAGATCCATGTGATTCATACGTGAACTTTGAAACTACAATAGTTAGTACCTCAGGTTCCTCCATCCTCGATTTAGCAGATAGTTCTGGATTTAATCCAAATGGAGGTGTTGGTTGGTATAATGTCTCAGGTTCATTCCTGTCATTTACTTATGCTGGTGTGGTTGGTCCATTGCTAATCGGTGTTTCCTCTCTCCCATCCTCTGGTGTTACAGAAGTTTCCAACAGGAATGGTTCTTTTTGTCATACCGATGCTTTTGCTGCAGGAACTCTAGCAACCACGCAACAATACTGTGATGATGATTATCGCGATAGTGATGGCGATGGACTAGCTGATTGGGAAGAATTACTTGGAGTGTATGGATTCTTTTCCAACCCATCAATTGTAGATACAGACGCTGATGGCGTAAGTGATTTTGATGAAGTCTTTGATTTCACAGACCCCAATGAGCCATGTAATAATTTACTCGACGATGATTCTGATAATTTGAATAATTATTTTGAAGCAACTATTGGATGTGATCTTTCTTGGATTGGAGTTTTCAATGGCTCGCAAGACGTATGGACTACTAATTCGCAGTTATTCGATACAGATAGCGGTGGCGTAGATGATAGAACTGAATATTTTGATGGTACCAATCCAGAGAACAATCCTCTTGACGATGTACTTCCAGAAGATTTTGATGGTGATGGAGTTCCAGATGCCATCGAAAATTTAACTGGGACAGACTGGACAAATCCGGATACCGATGGTGGTGGAATGATTGATGGTGACGAGTGTCCTCAAGCTTTCTGGGGTACTGCTTGTGTTGGCTCAGGATTCGACCCGTTAGACCCTACTGATGACATAATATCTCAAGGAGTAGTATTTTGGGCTAATAATTCATCAGGAACAGTTGATTTGAATCAAACTCATCGATGGACTCAAAATACATTTGATTTCTATACGGGTACGACATATGCTCATATTGCAACAGTTCATCCATTTGAAGAACTGGTCCCAGCAGTTACAAACCTATCCAATTTACCTGATTCCAGCTTTTCGAACGGTTCAGTAGATTGGGTAATAGATTTCAATAATTCTATTTCACGTGGCAATATTCCAATTTCCTCACAATTTTACAATCTATCATTTTGGTCAGACCCGGCTTCTGTTATTTCTAGAAGTAATGATACACACACCGTCAAACTCGATGGTGGAGTAATAGACTCTTTATTCCTGCAACAAAATGAATATTTCTTTGATTGGGATACCATTTCTGCAAATACAGT
>CEOP01102146.1_pt1 | contig 44296 bp, 37 predicted proteins | sample 361301 | NCBI WGS metagenome assembly CEOP01 (sample SAMEA2619548, study PRJEB7988) | marine metagenome | biome: marine biome (ENVO:00000447); feature: deep chlorophyll maximum layer (ENVO:xxxxxxxx); material: "saline water (ENVO:00002010), including plankton (ENVO:xxxxxxxx)" | depth 55 m
ACCCATTTATTATCCCATATAAATTTTATTCCATCAGTCTTATTTTGCTTTGCATTATTAAAAAGCTTACTGGCTCTAGATAATAGATGATCTTTATCAATCCCTTCAATGCTTATTTTATCTTTTACTATTTTAAAATTAGGCAAGGTACTAAATATTGAGCTTAGCGAGCTCTCAGATTGAGACATGCGATTCAAAACCATTGTTACAGCAACCAGAGAATCCCTCCCAAGGTGACACTCTTTTAATATTACTCCACCGTTTCCTTCTCCTCCAAAATTTGCGCCTAAATCATTCATTTTATTTACAACATTAATCTCGCCAACAGCTGCACGCTCGACAGAACAATTTTTTTTAATAGCTAATTTATCTAGAACAATTGATGTAGAAAGGTTAGTTACAAAGGTTTCTTCTACTTGCATAGTTTCAATATAACCATCTGCAGCAAGAACTAGAGTGTACTCTTCACCGAGTGGTTTACCTTTTTCATCTACTACAGCAAGTCGATCAGCATCTGGATCAACCGCAAAACCAACATCAGCTTTTTGTTCAATTACATTTTTAGATAAATCAATAAGGTTTTCAGGTAACGGCTCAGTCCCTCGAGTAAATTCCCCACTAGGTTCACAATTTAATCTGATCACTTCACATCCTAATATTTCTAACATTTCAGGGAGAGCACTTGCACCAGCTCCATTAACCGCATCAATAACAACTTTAAAATTTCTCTGTCTAATTCCATCTAGATTAATGCATTTCAAAGAAGCGCACTTAATGGTATGTTTATGTACTGAATTTTTTTCTTCCCACATTATCCCCTCTTCTTCAATAGAGATTTCATTAGGAATGTAATTATCTACATAATCAAAAAGTTTTTCACAATCTTTAGAATGAAAAAAAGTACTATCCTCTCTAAGAAATTTTATACCGTTCCACTCAATTGGGTTATGGCTGGCAGTGATTATAAAGCCACCAACTGCTTCACTAGTATGCACCATAAACTGTATCGTTGGTGTAGGCACTATCCCACAATATATAATTGTTCTACCTAGCTTAAGTAGTTCTTGTATCATAATCTCTACAATAGCCTCTCCTGATGGTCGGCTATCTCTTCCAACATAAATAACACCAGACTTAAGACTATTATTTAATGCGTGAGCATATTTTATGATAGTACTTTTCTTTAGGTCTTCTTCTACAAGACCCCTTATACCAGAAATACTTCTAATTAACATTGCAAAACCATGATTGTAAAATAATTATATATATATTATTTAGTAAAGCGAGTGCTATAAATTGAAAAAAAAAGGGCTCGAACAAAGCGAGCCCTTAATTATTAAACTAATAGTTAAATAGAGCTATTAATTTTAACGACTCCGCCTATTATCAGTAGGACGCTTAGCTCTTCGTCTTCTAGCTCCTCGCGGATTATTTCTTAAAGCCTCTATCCTAGCATTTCTAGCCATTCTTCGTGTAGCCTTTTTTTTGGCTTCTCGTTTTTCATCACTTGGCTTAATATAAAATGATCTACCGCGAAGTTCTCTAAGAATACCCGCTCTCTCCCATTTCTTTTTAAACCTTCGTAAGGCTCTTTCAAGAGATTCTTTGTCTCTTACTTGTATTTCTACCACTTTATTCACCTCCTCAAGGATTTTTGTGGTAAGTTAAATTTGCCGCGAATTTTAATCGTACTCTAGATTATAAACAAGAATTAAACCAACATTGCGAACTCTTTGATAGATAATGTCTCTGGCCGCCTTGAAAAATCAATTTCTTCTTTTACTTTATCGGGAATATCCCAAGAACTAAGTGAATTCTTTAACATTTTTCTTCTCTGATTAAATGCCGTTCTAACTATTTTATTAAACCTAATATATTTTTGATCATCTATTATTGCATTCTCTTTTTTTGAAAAACGTATAAAAGCTGAATCTACTTTTGGTCTAGGGATAAAAACTGTTGGCGGAATCGTAAGACAATATTCAACATCTAAATAAGCGCCAACAACAACTGTTAGCCTACCATATTCTTTTGTTCCTACTTGCGCTACTAATCTATGTGCCACTTCTTTTTGCACCATGATGAATGCATCAGACCAATAATCAAGTTGCTCAATTAACCAGAAAATTATTTTAGAAGTTATATTATATGGAATGTTACCAACGACTCTTGCCGGATTACCAATATCTAAATCATAAATATTAGTTTTCAGAACATCTTCGTGAACAATTTTTAATTTTTTTAGTGTAATTGAGTTACTCAATTTTTCAATAAGCAATGGGTCAATCTCAATAGATATCATGTCATTTACTTTCGGCAATATTATTTGAGTCAATGCACCCTCTCCAGGTCCAATTTCTATAATATTATCCGTTAATTGAGGATTTATTGTTTGATATATTTTTTTTACAATATTGGGGTCTATTAAAAAATTCTGTCCCCATTTTTTTCTAAAAGAATGTGAATTAATATTAACCAAACTAAAAATTATTTATGATATATTAAAAAGACGTTTTGCATTTGCGGTTGTAATTGAGGCTATATCATTAATATCAAAATTAAAAATTTCAGAAAGCTTCTCTGCTACATATCGTGTTCTTCCTGGCTCATTGGTCCTACCACGAAATGGCACAGGACTAAGAAATGGTGAATCAGTCTCAACTAATAGTCTATCTAATGGCAATTTTTTTGCAACTTCAGGTAAATGACTATTTTTAAAAGTTAGATTCCCAGAAAAAGAAATATAAAACCCCATCTCTATTAACTCCATTGCTGTTCTATAAGTACTAGAAAAACAATGCGCGACACCCTCTAAACCTTGAAAATCAGATAATATGTTAATTATATCTTCATCAGCTTCACGATTATGAAAAACAATTGGCTTATTAATTTTTTGAGCCAGCTCAATCTGTTCTTTAAACATGATTTTTTGACTAATAGGCTTAGAAATATTTCTATAATAATCTAATCCAATTTCTCCAACAGCCACTACCTTTTCATTTAATAATAGATTGCGAAGTTCATTTATATAGTCACCTTCTACGGCCTCTACATCATGAGGGTGAATCCCCGCAGTTGAATAAATATTATTATATTTTTTAGCTAGTTTATAACTTTTAATTGAATCTGTTATATCTGTACCAACACATATAATCTTTGTCACTCCGAGTTCATTCGCTCTACTTAGTACTCCATCAATATCATTTTTTAACTCATCAAAAAAAAGGTGGCAATGGGTGTCTACTAACATCAAATATTATCAGTATTAATCCGAGGGAATAATGGAGTATGCTCTCCTAATTTTTTACCATAATCTAACCCACCCCAATTTCTAATTTTTGAATCTGTATTTAAAACATATAAAAGTATTTTTGTCCTTTCAGGCATGATTGGAGATAAGAGGACAGAACATATCCTCAACCCTTCAGCGCCAGTATATAAAACAGTAGCAGCAGAACTTAGGTCTTCCTTAACAAGTTTCCATGGTGCCATATGCTCGAAATATCTATTTATTTTACGAACAAATTGGAGGGTTTCTTCTATTGCTTCATTAATTGACATCTTTGACATATAAATATCAAATTTTTCAACTAGATCAATACATGAAGATTTTATTTTATTTTCTTCCTCTCCCATATAAGATGCTTCTGGTATATAACCATTATAGTTTTTATTTATTAAAGTAGATATACGACTTAAAAGGTTTCCAAAATCATTAGCAAGATCACTATTATATCTATTAATAAATGATTTAATAGTAAAATTTGCATCTTGCCCAAGTACCATTTCTCTCATTAAATAATATCTTATAGAATCAACGCCATAGTCATCAATCAAATCCATAGGGTTGATTACATTACCAGTGGACTTACTCATTTTTTCATCCTCCATAAGCCACCACCCATGTGCAAAAATAGTTTTAGGAAGTTCAATACCAGCAGACATTAACATCGTTGGCCAATAAACTGCATGAGTAGTTAATATATCTTTCCCAATTAAATGCATGCTTGCCGGCCAATATTTATCAAATAAAATCTTATCATTTAAAAACCCAGGTGCAGTTATATAATTAATCAAAGCATCAAACCATACATATGTAACATAATTTGAATCAAAGGGTAGTTCAATGCCCCAATTCAATCTTGACTTAGGTCTAGAAATACAAAGATCATTTAATGGCTGCTTTAAAAATCCAAGGATTTCATTTTTCCTATGTTCAGGTTGTAAAAACATTGGATTAGATTTGATATGCTCAATTAAAGAATTTTGATATTTACTCATTTTAAAAAAATAATTTTTTTCTTTTAACTTCTTAATATCTCGAAATTGACCTGACTCAGCTTCTTTTTCTGTAATAAACCTCTCTTCTGATACAGAGTATAGGCCTTCATACTCATCCTCATATATATCCCCAGCATTATATACTGTTTTTAATATTTTTTCTACTACAATTTTATGCCTATCCTCAGTTGTTCTAATAAAATCATTATTCGATATATGTAACCTCTCCCAAAGTGATAAAAAACTCTTTGACATTTCATCACAATGATCTTTTGGATGTACACCTCTTTTGGTTGCTGCATCTTGAACTTTTTGACCATGTTCATCTAATCCAGTTAAAAAAAATGAATCATTCCCTAATTGCTTTTGATATCGTGATATAACATCTGCTAAAATTGTTGTATATGCAGTCCCTATATGAGGAGCATCATTAACATAATAAATTGGTGTTGTGATATAAAAGGGTTTATTCATTTATATGTTTTTGAACATCAAGTATCAAATTCAAAAGTATTAAAGGCATATATAAATTTTGAGAGGCAGACTTTTTTACATCTTCAATACATAACATTATAGCATAAATATTTGCATTTGGATATTTATGATTAAATGAAACTAAATGAGACTCAATATCTTTATTATGAAAATCACTTTTAATACCGTTTCTAGTTTTGGCAGCATTTTTAAACCAAAACAAAATCAAATTAAAATGATAATTAAACTCTAGTCGGCTAGATGTATAAAGACGACTGTAATAATCAGTAAACCATCTCCATTCACTTGAGTTTTTATTTATAAGTATAGTAGGCAGCTTTTCAATTGTATCCATTGTTTTTTTTATTGACTGATCTGATAATGCTCTAACTTGATGTACATTCCCTCGACATATTGACATTATGAATTTAGCTTCATTTTCTTTGATATTTTTTCTTATAAGCCAATTAAATATGTAATCATTTGATAGTCTTGGTATATCAACATTCTGACAGCGAGAAATAATAGTTTCAAATAATAGTTTTTTATAATCCGTTACAAGTACTATCGTTGTGTGCTCAGGTGGCTCTTCCAATATTTTCAGTAATGCATTCCCTGATTCTCCTTGTCCAGAACATAACAAATCTGAATCAAAAATAATCACCATATTCCTACCGCCATCATCTTCTTGATTAAGATATAATGTTTTTTTTAACCCTCTAATAGATTGAATAAGAATTCTATTCGCTTTTGGTATTGAAATTTTATAAAAGGGATCTAAAGATTTTTTCTTAATTGCATTAATATAATCATCTGAAATAAAAAAATTTCTATCATCAATTTGTCCAGTTTTTGGTAATGGCAATGGTACAACAATATTCAATCTTTCATGCTGCAAAGATTTAAACCTTATGCATGATTCACATTCATAACATATATCCGGACTTAATTTTTTACAATTAAGTAGTTGCGAAAATTTTATTGCTAATTCTTCTTTCCCAGAACCCTTTGGCCCAGAGAATAAATACGCATTCCCAATATTATTAGAAGCTTTAATTTTTACTAATCTATTCCAAATTTCTTTTTGTGCAGAAATCAATTTGTTATTCATTACTTTTTAATTAACCATTTTTCTGGATCAAGCTTTTGACCTTTACCCCAGACTTCAAAATGCAATTTTGAACCATTTACTGATCCAGAATCTCCCATATATGCGATTACATCACCTGATCTAATTTCACTATCAACACTAGTTTGTATATTTGTGACATGGCTATAAACAGTATAAAATCCTCCTCCATGATCAATAATTATTGTCGAGCCATAACCTCTTATATAAGTAATCGTTGTAATAACACCACTCATTGTAGAACGAATAGGTGAACCAGGCTGCCCTTTTATATCAATACCTGGATTATCTGTTGTCGTTTTTAATCTAGAGTTCCATTGTTTACCAAATTTAGAGATTACTCTGCCTTCAGTTGGCCAAGGAAGTTGACCTTTAAGCAAATTAAATTCTTTTGTTTTTAAAGCTTCTTGTTGCTGGCGAATTCTTTCTTCTCTTTCAAATCTTGCTTTATCCTCTAATACTTTTTTAATTATAGACTCTAATTGTTTTACCCCAGCTGCTTTTTCTTGCATATAATTAGCTAATGCAGATTTATCCTGTCTAATTCGTGTAAGCTCTTTTTCTCTTTTTATTCTCATTTTGCGAAGAGAGGACATTTGTTTTTGCTTATCTCTTTTTAACAAAATACTCTGTCTAAGTAATGACTCTAATTTTAATTTATTTTTATTAATTGTTATTAATAGAGCTTCAATCTCCTTGGTCATTTTTTTTTCAATTGATGATATTATTTTTAAATATTGAGTTCTATAAACTGCTTGACGCCATGACGTAGATGATAAAACTTTTTCAAGATCAGAAACACGCCCTTTTAAATAAGTATTTATAATTCTCTGCTCGTATCTTTCTCTTAAAATATTTAACTCGTTCTCTTTTGAATTAATATCTTTTTTTAAAATATTTATTTTATTTCTATTTAAATCTTCTTCTTTTTTTAATGTTTGTATAAGTTTGTTTATTAATGCTAATTCTTCATCCAAATTTGTAATTCTTTTTGAAGTACTTTTTTCATTAATGCTCGCTTTCCTTAATTTCGAGCTTAGTTCTTCAATCTCTTTTTTCATTTTATTAATTGCGTCGTTCTGATACCTAAGTTCTTCGCTATAATCTCGTTGGATAGATTGAGCAAGTAGAATACCGCTCATATAAAAACCAAATAGTATCTTTATTAAACTTTTCATCTAATAAAAACTAAGTACCCTGTTTGCCTGATTACAATGTGGATTAATTTCATTCTATCAATCTATATCTCTTCAATTTTAAATAAAATAAAGTCCTTAAAGGATAATTGCAATTGTCTATCATTTAAATAATAAATCCAAAGTTGTTCTTTATCTAAAATTTGATTAGATATAATCTTGTCATGCGGAGCACCTAATAAGTCTTCAATTAAAGGCAGAGACATCCCAATTGTCAAACGTGGAGACCTTGCAACTGCTTGTAGATATCTAGCTTTCGACATCTCATAATCAATAATCATCGTAGACTTATAGTTTTCATAACTTTTTAATTTATCATTTAAGTCATCTAATAGTTTTTCATTTCTTGAACCAATTCCAGATGATAACTCTTTTGCATGTTCTAAGGATTTTTTTGCTAAAATAATTTCATCGAACTCATCTACTTTATCTGCTAATTCAACTAATTGTATTCCGGCCTGATATTGTAATGCCATTATCTGAGATTCTAACTTAGCATTCATCTCCAGTGCAATAGAATATTTTTCCATAGCCTTCCCTAGGATTAATATAGATTGCAACTTTTTCCCTTGTTCTAATATAATATACGATTTATATCGGCTGGTTTCTTTTTCCCCAATCTCAGAAAACTCTGCAACTTTTTTTACTAAACTATATGCTTCTTTATAGAATTTCTTATCTAATAAAAGTTCAGCAGAATTCATCCATTTTTTTGCTATTTCATTAATTCTAAAATTTAAAGTTTCAATAATCAACGTATCATTAATCACCACTCTTGACTTAGCTTTAATATATTTTTGTAAAGCTTTATCAGTTTCACCAATATCATCATATAATATCCCCTGTTCCATTATTTGATAAGGTATTTTTTCATTGCACTCAGAAATATAATTCATTGCTCTATATCTATTTGAGTGGTTTGGATAGTTATTAATAAATTCTTTGAATTTATCTTTTGCAGTTAAATAATCTTTACTATAGTATATTATTTTTGCTTCATCACCAATAGTTTTCTTCCCACCATAAAAAGTTGCAAGAGTTAAATATAATCCATAATTAGCAAGATCAAATCGATTAAATGGCGTAGTATTATCTGGATCATTTATTTTGTTGATTTTCGTGTAAGAATGACGAAAGTCAATCCCAATAGAAAAAATATTTGATTTGCCTGAATCAATTATATATCGAAATCCCAAACCAAGAGCCATTGAAGTACCACTTCCATCTGGAGATACATTTATTGTTTCAATATCTTTATCGTAATAAAATTTTGAATATGCAAGCCCATAACCATATCTAAGGTTAATATACCAAGGATTAAATGGCTGCCATTGGATTGTGTTTGTAATAAGATATTCTGTTAATTCTGGCTTAAACTGAATGTTACTCTCACTTATACTAGTCCCTTCTTTCCAATCACTAGGAATCTCCTTTGGTATAAAGATTGAACTAGACCTATAATTAAACCCAGTTAAAAAATTCATCCAACTAGTATTCATTATTTTATTAGGTATATTAATTAAACCAAAATCAATATCTAATGAGGTTCCCACTGTATTTTCTGGCCCTTGTTCCAATTGAGTAATATCTTGGTCATACCATATCCAATTATCAATATCACCAACTTCAGGTGATGAAAAACTACCTGAAAATTTTCCATGAAAGCCGAGACCATAACGTATTTCAACTGGCATATATGTGATTGGAGCAGCAAATTCTCTTGAACGAAACCACTTATTGTACCAATTTATTTCTTCAGAAATATCTTCTTTTTCTTTTTTAATTATACTCAAAAAAAGCTTTTTTATATTATCCTTAAATAATGATTGAGCATTTAGTCTTGGCATTATTAATGATATTAAAATTAACCAATATAATATTTTTTGTTTGAACATTGATGGAAATTTAAGGATTCATATATCTTTTACAAGGAGAGACTAGGTATATTCTAGAGGGTTATTTTATAATTATTTATGAACAAATAACAAATAACAATCATATATAAAACAATGAAAAGTTATATATTCACATTTTTTATAACATGCTTCCTATTCTCTCAAGAATTTAATATTGCTCGAATACAATATAGTGGTGGTGGTGATTGGTACTGTGATCCTAGTAGCTTACCAAACTTATTAAAATATCTAAAAACGAATACACCAATGGTTAAAGCTGGTAGAGAAATAAAGATAAAATTAACAGATAATAACGCAAAACACTTCCCTTTTTTATATTTAACTGGGCATGGTAACATAAAATTTTCTGAAAATGAAATTATTGAACTTCGATCAATTCTTAGTAATGGTGGATTCCTTCACGCTGATGACAATTACGGAATGGACAAATCTTTTAGACGAGAGATTAAAAAAGTATTCCCTAATAAAGAATTTGTTGAACTTCCTCATGATCATCCAGTTTTTTCATCATATTATAATTTTGAAAACGGCTTGCCAAAAATTCATGAACACGATGGCAAACCACCTCAAGCTTTAGGTATTTATGAAAATGACAAATTAGTGATTTTATATACTTATGAATCAGATTTAGGGGATGGATGGGAAGACCCCTCAGTTCATAATGACCCACTAGAAATAAGAGAGCTAGCGCTAAAAATGGGTGTCAATATTATTTACTACGCCCTTACTCAATAAAATGAAAATCCAAAAATATTTAAAATCAGTAAGAAATGAAAAAATTAAAATAGATCTGATAAGCATATCATTTTTAATTCTAATTGCTTTTGTAGGTTTCATGATTTCTTTACTAATTCTTGAGTCTATATTTTATTTTTCACCTATTTATAAAAAATTAACTTTACTAGTCATACTATTGATTTTTTTAATTATATTAATCTGGTTATGCTTTTCTTACGCAAACATTAATCAAAATCGTCATCAAAATTATTCTTGGCGCGGCCTCGCTTCATTAATTGGAAAAATTATTTTCCCAGATAATAAAGATATCGCTTTAAATGCTTATCAAATTGAAAAAAGGTCAAATAAAAACCAATCTCCAGAACTCGCGGATAATTTTATTAACGATATATCAAAAAAAATAAATAATGTAAAACCAAGCGATATCATTAATAAAAAACCTCTATTTAATATAAAGATTATTACATTAATTGTAATGCTTATTGCAATAATATCATTCTCTACCTTTTGGGACCAAAGTTCTAAAGCATTTTATAGATGGAAGAACTATAATGAAAAGTTTTTTGCACCAAAACCATTTAGTTTGCATAGTCTCACAAAAAACCAGCACATTCTTGGAGGTGAAAAAACTTCAGTCTTGATTATGTCGAAAGGCATAAAGCCTGACTCTGTTTTACTAAAATTAATCCCAACACAAATAACTCTCAATAAAAGAGATTCATCAATCATTAATTTAAAAGCTGGAAAAAATGCCTCTGGGTTTTTTGAATATGAATTACCTGAATTATTTCAAGATTATGAATATAGCGCAATTGTAAATGCAAAATATTTTTATGAAGCATGGGAATACGTCAAATCAGCGCCTGACACAATATTTGTCACAGATAGACCAAAATTAGAAAATTTTGAGATAACTATTATCCCGCCACCTTATTCTAAACTTCCTTCAGAAAATTTAAATGGCAGCATTGCAGCCATACAAGGTTTGAAAGGCTCAATAGTTAAAATAAATCTAGAAAGTAATAAAGTTCTAAAATCATGCTTTATAAAGAAAAATGATTCTATTAATTTTTTCAATACATATCAAAATAAAGCTAATGGTAGTTTTATAATAAATAATGATGGAAATTTTTCAATTCATTTGGTTGATCCAAGAGATATCACAAATAGAGACCCAATACCATACCGCATTAATATTTTACCAGATAATAATCCAATTGTGCGAGTTATTAAACCTGCGCCAATAATCACACTTGGAAATAATCAAATAATACAATTCCAATTAGAAATTGAAGACGATTATGGGTTTAATAATCTTCAACTCGCTTATGAAATAATAAGACCAGAATATTTAAATGTTGAACCATATATAGCTATGTTTATAATACCAGAATTAAATCCAGATACTATAGCACAAACAATAAAAACACATTGGAATCTGTCTGATTTAATGCTAATGCCAGATGATGAAGTGCATTATCATTTTGAGTTAACTGATAATGATAATATTTCAGGCCCAAAAAAAACGATTACAAAAACATTTATAGCAAAAGTTCCTTCTTTGTCTGAATTATATGAAAAATTGGAAAATAAAGAAGACGATATCAAAGAACAATTTAGTGAAAGCATAGATGAGCTTATAACATTAAAAGATCAAATTGATAATATGGAGCTAAATGTTTTAAAAACAGAAAATGATTTAAATTGGGAAGATAAACAGAAAATTAATGAGATGATTAATCAAGCAAAAAATGAATTAAATAAAATCCAAGATATCTCCAATGCTATGGAAACACTAATGGAACAAAGTGAAAAACATGATTTGTTCCTACCAGATTTAGCAAAAAAATTCGAAGAATTATCAAATTTGATAAAAAATATAATTCCAGAAAATCTTTTAGAAAACTTAAAGGAAGCACAAACCTCATTAGAAGAAATGGATTTACAATCATTACAAAAAGCATTAGAAAACATGTCTAACAATATGGCTGAAATTGAATCTGAACTCAATAGATATATAGATATATTTAAAAGATTACAAGCAGAACAAAAAATGGATGAATTAAAAAATAGATTAGAAAAATTAATTCAACAAAAAGACAAGCTTGATAGAGATATTGAAAACCTAGAATTGTCTAATAATGAATCAACTGAATCAAGAATATGGCAGGAAGAACTTCGCGGACTTGAAGAATTAAATAGTATTAACCAGGATATTGAAACTGCTTCAAAGTTAATAGAACCCTTCAGTAAAAAATCATCTGAAAATCTAGAAGAACTAAAAAATAATTCAAATTTTAATATGGCAAGCACAAACATTGAAAAAACAATATCTAGTTTACAAAATAATGACAGAAAAAATGCAAAATCTAAAAGCCAAGCATCACTCAATAATTTGCAAAATATCCAAAATGAACTATCAAAAATTCAACAAGAATTCCAAAGTGAAACTGTAGCAGAAATGGCAGAAAAACTAGAAAAAATAATGCGCGATATTCTTTTCCTATCAAAAAATCAAGAACAATTGCGATTAAAAACATTATCTCTTTCAAGAAATTCATCTCAATTAAAAGAAATGGCCTACAAGCAACAAATAATTCAGGATCAATTAAATCAAACAATAAATCAAATGGTTGATCTATCAAAAGAAACATTTTCTATCACTCCACAAATAGGAAAATCGATTGGTAAAGCAAACAATGCGATCGAACAAACTAAATCTGATATAACAAACAGAAATATTAAAAGTGCTGGCAAAAATCAAGATATAGCTATGGAGGGATTAAACTCAGCTGCTATAAATCTATTTCAAAGTATTCAACAAATGCATTCTTCTGGCTCTGCAAGCGGTTTTGAACAATTTTTGAAAATGATGCAACAAATGGCTGGCCAACAACAAGGTCTAAACCAACAAGGAAATAATTTAGGTTTGGGACAAATGTCATCAGCAGCACAACAACAAATATTCCAATCAATGCTTCAAGGTCAAAAAAATATTCAAAAATCACTTCAAAAATTAATTAAAGAAATCCAACAGTCTGGTATGCAACAAGGGCAAGGAGATTTAAAAGGCATTTCTAAAGATATAAAAGATGTTATATCAGACTTGTCAAAATATAGATACGACAGAAGAACAAAAGAAAAGCAACGTAGAATTTTATCGAGAATGTTAGATAGCCAAACTTCTTTATCACAAAGAGGGTATAAGGATGAAAGAAAATCTTTTTCTAGTGAAAATTCTATAAAATATTCAACCCCTGGGGGACTACCCGAAAACCTAGGCCAAAGACAAAGCATCGCATTAGATGCATTAAATCGATCTCTTAATGCGGGGTATACTAGAGAATACCAAACAATGATTAAAAGGTATTTTAATGCTATGAGTCAATTAAAAATTCAAAATGACATTGAATAACCTCAATTATAAAATTTTATTTTCCTTACTTTTATTGTCTTTGACGTTTAGCCAATTCTCATCATCAATTAAAACTGCAAGAATGTATGAGATAAAAAAAGATTGGGATTCTGCAATAAGTATTTATAAAAATATCATTAGTAAAAGTCCAAACAATTTTCAAGCTATAAGAAACTTAAAAAATATTTATAAAAAGAGTCAGCGCTATAAAGATGGAATTAATTTTATAGAATATTATATAATTAGAAATCCAAAAGACATTCATTTAACTATTGAACTAGGTGAATTTTATTATTTAAACGAAAATATAAAACAAGCAAAAGAAGTATGGTCTAATGGATTAAATAATTTTAAAAGAAATAAGTCTTTTTACAGAATTTTATTGTCAACTTATGATAAATATGACTTAGAAAAAGAATTATTTAGAATGATTGATAGTGGTAGAAAAGAATTTGGAAATGATTTTTTAGCTCAAGAGCTAGGAAATTATTATCAAAAAAGAAAAGATTATAAAAAAGCCATCGATGAATATGTTTTAACACTCTTGTCAAATAATGGTAGAGGCTCAACAATCTCTAGAAGAATTCTAATGATGAGTGATGATAATGAAGCAAAAAATATTATAGAAATAAAACTATTGGAAACTAGTCCAAAATATCCAGATGTTCTACTTCCTACATTAGCAGACCATTACTTTAAACATGGAGAGTATGATAACTCTTACAAGACTTATATTGATTGGGCAAACAAGGGATTTTTTGATACAAAAAAATGGCTAAGTTTTTCAAATAGTTTACGCATTGAAGGATCTTACTCTCTATCAGCAAAGGCCTATCAATTTGCTATAAAGCAAAAATTAACTGGCTACCAATTAGGAGAAGCTTTATTAGGGTTAGCTAAAACTTTTGAAGACCAAATATCGCCTATTGAAAAAAATGATGTGATTCCTTTTTTTTATAATGACAACTTATTCTTTGAAGATGCTTTCCAAGTATATTCTAAGATTTCACCTAATAATCTTCAGTCAAGTTTATCAATTTATGATTCTATTTTAGTCTCTATACCTGAATCATCATTAATAACAGAAGCACAATTTAGACTGGCAGAGATACAATATCGGATTATTGAAGATTTCGATAAAGCATCAAGTTTATATATTTCAGCACTATCCGAAAACCCCTCATTAGAATTAAAAAAGAAAATTATACTACGAATTGGTGATATTTTATTAGCAAAAGGAAATTTTAATCAATCAATATCATTTTTAGATTCTACATACAACATATTTAAAACCCCTGAAATAAAAAATAAATTAATTGAAGTGCATCTTTTTTCAGGGCAACCAGACACAGCATTATCAATAATTAATAATATGTTTTTAACTTTAGACCCTACAAACAATACATTTAATGATTTAATGGAAATAAGGGATTTAATAAATCATTATTATATAGAGACTGATAATAAGAAAGCTTTCATAGATTATTTAAAATCTGAGTTTCTTTTAAAACAAAGAAAAATTGTTGAAGCAAGCCAATTATTAGATTATATAATAAAAAATAATAAAAATATAGACTTAATACCAATGGTTTCATTAAGGAGATCAATCATATTAATGAGATTAAAAAAGTTTGATGAAGCTCTTATGCAATTAAAGTCAATTGAAACCAGTATTTACGCAGATAGAGGTATTATTATGGCGGGACAAATATATGAACAAGTTTACAATGACATACCAAAAGCGATGGAATATTATATGCTTATATTAAACGAACATTCCGATTCAGTCTATTCAGAACCAATCAGATATCATATAAGAAAATTAAAAAATATTGAAAAAATATAAATGAATAGAATAATTATACTATTAATAATATTTATAGAAAGTATTATTGCTCAAAAAATTTTAATTCCAATGGATCAAACACAAAATGACCATCTAAAAGCATACGGAATAGCATTTTATGCATTAAATAGAAATATTAATGTTGAATGGTTGCTTAATTTTCAAGGTGGTTCTTTTTTAATTGACAATCATTCTTTTATACAAGCTGAATGTAAAATAAGAGGAGTTTCTTTCCTAAAAATTGAAAATGAATTATTAGATATTTATTCTACAATAGAACAAAATAATATGGATATTGTCATACTAGAAAAAGCTCCTAAAATAGCCATATATTCTCCTCCAAATAAGCAACCTTGGGATGATGCTGTCACACTCGCTCTAACTTATGCTGAAGTTGACTATGATATATTATGGGATGAAGAAGTTTTCGACAATACTTTAGAAAAATATGATTGGCTTCATTTACATCATGAGGACTTTACTGGTCAATATGGAAAATTTTATCGCAATTACCATAATGCACCGTGGTATATCGAACAAAAAAATAAGTTTGAAGATTTAGCTAAAAAATATGATATGATAAGTGTACATGAAGAAAAAAAAGCTATTTCAAGAATTATTAAAAATTATATTTCTAATGGTGGCTTTTTATTTGCTATGTGTTCTGCTACAGATTCTTATGATATTGCACTATCATTAGAAAATATTGATGGTGTACATAGCGTATTTGATGGAACACCAATCGACAACGATATCGCAAATAAAATTGACTATTCTAAAACATTAGCATTTACAAATTTCACTATTTTCTCGGATCCAATGATTTATGAATTTTCTGATATAGATTATCCACCTAGCCATAACCCAATAACTAGAGGAGCAGAAGCAGATTATTTTTCCCTATTTGAATTTTCAGCAAAATACGATCCTGTCCCTACAATGCTGACACAAAATCATGTTCCTATAGTGAAAGGATTTATGGGGCAAACTACTGGCTTTAATAAAAATATGATTAAAAATCACGTTATTATTATGGGAGAAGATCCAGCCTCAGATCAAGCTAAATACCTACATGGTAACTATGGAAAAGGAACATATACTTTTTATGGTGGTCACGACCCTGAAGATTATCAACACTTCGTTGGTGACCCACCAACAGATTTATCTCTCCATAGAAACTCCCCTGGATATAGACTAATTCTTAATAATATTTTATTCCCTGCAGCTAGAAAAAAAGAGAAAAAAACCTAATTTCCATGTGGGAACAAAAAGAAATAACTATCGAAAATAAAAACAGAGGTTTCCATTTAATTACAAATGAAATTATCCAAAATATTCCTGAATTAAAAAAATTCTCAATCGGTCTAATACATATCTTTATAAAACATACTTCTGCCTCTTTAACGCTAAATGAGAATACAGATCAGAGTGTTAGATCTGACCTTGAATCACATTTTAACTATCTGGCCCCAGAAAGACAAAAATATTATTCACATACATTTGAAGGTGAAGATGATATGCCAGCACATATTAAATCATCCTTATTAGGAAATTCACTGATAATACCAATTAATAATGGCACTATTTCATTAGGTACATGGCAGGGTATCTATTTATGTGAACATAGAAATCAATCTAAAAAGAGAAACCTAATTATTACTATATATGGTAATTAAACTATTTTTTTTACTTCTACCCATACTTTATCTAAATCATTTGAAGAAAGATTATCTATATTTTTATTAGAATCAGCAACTTTTTTTTCTAATAATTTAAATCGTTTAATAAACTTTTTATTTGAACTTCTTAATGCATTCTCAGCAGAGATATTTAAAAATCTACTAAGATTAATTACTGTAAATAATAAGTCACCTATCTCGTCTTGTATTTTATTAAAATCGTTTTCTTTTTGAGCGATTTTTAATTCATCTATTTCTTCATCTAGTTTTTCCCAAACCTTACTAATATTATCCCAATCAAAACCAGCTAATGATGCTTTTTCTTGAATCCTTTGACTAAAAATAATCGAAGGTAAAATATTTGGAACCCCATCCAACCTAGAAGTTCTACCTTTTTCAATATGTTTTTGTTTTTCCCAATTTTGCTTATCATTATCAATTTTTGATTTTGACAAACTATCAAAAACATGCGGGTGTCTATTAATTAATTTTTTATTTATACTATCAATTATATCATTTATAGTGAAAGTATTTTTCTCAGTTGCTATTTGAGATTGAAATATTATATGTAGCATCACATCGCCTAATTCTTCTTTCAAATTTTCATTATCTTTTTTATCAATACTATCTATAAGCTCATAAGTTTCTTCTAGAAAATATGGTATTAATGAACTTTCTGTTTGAGACTTATCCCAATCACAACCTTCAGTGCTTCTTAATTTTTTTACAATATTTATTAAGCCGATAAAATTTAATTTGATTTGCTCATCTAAATTATTATTCAAATAAATCCTCCCATTTTGTTTCATTTAATAATATTTCTTCTAAGTTAGACATTTCTTTTTTCTGTTTTGATGTATCATCCGCATAACCTAACAAATGTAAGGAACCGTGTATAATTAATCTTGCGACCTCCTTTTCATATTTTTGATTATATTTTTCAGCATTTTCTTTTGCAGTGGGCATACTAATATATATTTCACCTTCAATAGTATTATTATCTACATTCATAGGGAAGGCTATGACATCAGTCCATTGATCTTTTGAAAAAAATTCTTTTTTTAAATCACTAACATATATATCTGAAGTAAATATTATGTTAATATCATATTTTTTAATTTTTTGGTGTTTTAAAATATTTTTAACGATTGAAATACAATATTTTTTTTTAGGCACTTCATAATCAGAGTTAGAATGAATTATGATTTTTTTCATATAAAATATAGTTTCTGATAATAAATTCTAATCATCAGGGTATTCAATACGTATATGATATATTCCTCTAAGCACATGAAGCATTCCTGTGTTTCCATCTACAGTCCCCTTAATTTTATTTAATTCATCAAGAGTCAAAGGACATTCGCTAAGTTGATTATCATCAATTCTTTGTTTAATGATTTTATCAATCATAGCTTCTATTTTCATAATATCAGGATCTTTGATTGACCTAACAGCAGCTTCAATTGCTTCACATATCATAAGTATGCCTGTTTCTTTTGTATTAGGCTTTGGTCCAGGATACCTAAACTGACTTTCATCAATTTTAGTTTTATCGCCCTGTACTTCTTCTAATGCTTGCCTATAAAAATATTCAACTCTAGTAGTGCCATGATGCATTGGAATAAAATCAGATACTATTTTAGGCAACCCATATTCTTTAGCTAGCTTCAAGCCATCATTAACATGGTTCCTAATTATCTTTGCACTCATAGTAGGCTTTATAACATCATGTTTGTTATCAGCGATATACTGATTTTCAATAAAATAATCTGGCTTGACCATTTTCCCAATATCATGATAATAAGCCCCGACTCTACATAATAATGAATGAGCACCAATAGCAGTTGCGCATGCTTCAGCAAGGTTCCCGACTACAATACTATGATTAAAAGTTCCATTCGTCTCTCTTTGTGCCCTCTTTAATAATGGGCGATCATAATCCAATAATTCTATAAGAGTTAAATCAGTGGTAATCTCAAAAACCATTTCTGTTAAACCAATTATTCCGTACGTAAGAATTGGTGCTAAAAAACTATTTAATATTAATAATTGTAAATCAAAAAATATCTTTACCCATGATTGCTCCTTAAAAAGACCAATCGCAATAATTACTATTATACTAGCACCAATTAAAGCAAACATCGTGGCAAATAATTGACTCCTCTTTCTAAGCTTGCGAATATTATAAACACCAACAGTTGAAATAAATAAAGAAGATATCACAAAATCAATATTCTGGCCCATCATTAGGCCGACTAAAATAGAAACCACCACTGTTGACATAAACCCAATTCTTGCATCAAACAGTATTGTCAATGTTAATGCACCAACAGTTACTGGGACTAAATATTCTGAAAATTGAAAATAAATAATAATCAGATAAGCTAAAAACATCTGAAATAATATAATAATAGACATAAGTAATATCATTTTCCAGTCTACAAATACATCAATTCTGTACATATAAAGGAAAGTAAAAAATAAAGAAATAACAATTGATAATAGAATTATTCTCCCCAAATAATTCCAAATATTATTTAGTGGTCTCCCTGAGTTTTGATTATCAATTTCATTAGATAATGAATTCAATTTTTGAAGAACATCTTCAGTTATTCTAATATTTGCATCTACAATTAATTCTCTTTCAAGAACGACGCCTTTACTTCTAGGTACTTGTTTTATATTTTGCCTTTGGTTTGATAATGTAGTTGCTCTATCAAACAATAAGTTTGGTATCATAAATTCAACTATAATATCATATCCAATATCTGAAAATGTGTCTTCCGAATTAATTTTATTTATATATTCTTCTTTTGCTTTTATCCATGCTATTTCAAGACTATTAAAATCATATTTTTCAGTAATAATAGGAACCTGTCCTTGATTTATTTTAACTTTATTACTAATTATACTATCAATAGATATATCATAAATACCTTCCGACCATCTATTTTTACATATCTGAGAAACAATATTTTTATGAGATATCCAGTCTTTAGTTTTTCTAGGGTCATTTTCAATAGTGAAATATTTATTCCAAGATGAATCTTTTTGCGTTATGAATTGATACTTATTTTTAAAGTCATTTGAAATCATAGATAAACTAGCACTATCAGCAATAAATTCATTTTTTGCTTTTTCAGCAGTAAGATGATATTTCCTCTCATAATAAAGTTGCTTAGATTGTTTAAATCGCCAAATTGCAGATCTTAAATTATTTATAGATATAAAAAACTTATCTATGTTTGAAAGTTGATTATTAACAATATTTTTATCTCTATTAAATATAAAAGGAACTGATTTTTTCTCTATTTTTTTATCATTTTCATATTGGTTTTTTGATTTAAGAATAGGAAAAGTAAATGGAGCAATTATCGGCTCTCTAGTTATATCATTTAATTTATATGAATATTGAAGAGCTTCACCTCTTGGAAACAAAAAAGATATTAATATCACAAGAAAAAAAATAATCCCAATTTGTTTCCAATATCTATTTAAGAATGAAAATTTTTGGATAAAAAAATATTTATGAAGATTATTTTTTGTCATAATGTTTTTGAAATAATATTAAATATTTTGAGCTAGTCTATAAGCCGAGTCTTGTTCACTCAATGAGTTTAATGATTATTTATCTGCGCTTAATGTTGCCACTAAGCTGAAGCGACCAACCCGTTCATCAATTGATGCGGACAACATCTCTGAACCTATTTAGCCTTGCACCAGGAGGGGTTTACAAGCTCAATCTATTTAAAGAAAGACTGGTGGTCTCTTACACCACCTTTTCACCCTTACCTAATTTTAATTAGGCGGTTTATTTTCTGTTGCACTTTCCATATCCTTACGGATTCCCTGCGTTACAGGGCACCATGTCCTACGGTGCTCGGACTTTCCTCTCTAAACATAACTATTAATATTATGTTAGAGCAATCATTCAACTAGCTCTATAAATATAATTATTTTTTCTTACTATATACAAATCGTCCACAACTATCACATCTATGCATATCACCAGCTCTTATCTCAGATGCTAATTGAAGCGTAAGAGAAGAACCGCACCCACCACAAGAATCCCCGGCTAATGAGACAACGGCAATTCCTGACCTAGCTGATATTACTTTATTATAAATTTTAATAGTACTATCATCGATCATTACAACTTGCTGCTTACGAGATTTTTCAAGAGATTCCTTTTCTTCAGCTGTATTTGATAATGCTTCATCTAATTTTTTGCGACGAGTATCTAAATCAGTTTTTAATTCTTCAAGTTGAGTTTCATTTTCTAAAATACTTTTTTCTAAATTTTCTTTTTCTTCTATACATGTAATAATAAAAGTTTCATGCTCTTCTTTTTGATCTTTTAAATGTTCAATCTCAGTTGTAAGCGCATCATATTGTTTGTTATTAGTAACCAAAAACAATTGATCGGTTAGTTTATTTATTTTTTCTTGAATTTCTGAATTAATTGTTTCTGATTTATTTGTATTAAGATTAACATCCTTTAAACTTTTTTTCGCATTCTCAATTTTTATTTTCAAACTATTTTCTTGGTCATTTAATTCTTCGACCATCTTAGGTAAATCACCCAATAAACTGTTTAAATCTTCTAACTGAGAATCAATTTCTTGTAATTCAACAAGGTTTAATATTGACATTGTGGTTCCTATTTATAATTTATATTTGATATAATATTTTTTTAAGATTTTAATTATTAAAAATTAGTTTTTATCAAAGAACTAAGTATTTAAACTTATCTAATTAATCAATATATCTGAAATTTTAATTTTACTATTATAATATTCTATTCTATAAAACATATATTTATAAATTCACGACTTAATCCAACAACATAATTAATATTTAAACTAACTATTCTAATAATGAATTATACTGAAACAAGTTTTTTACATAGACATATTGGAGTCAAGGATTCAGAAATAAATGAAATGCTTGAACAATTGAATGTTAACTCCATTGATGAATTAATTAAAATTGTGATACCTAAAAATATTTACTCTCCACTTAATATTGATTTATTAAAAGAAAACTTATCTGAAAATGAAGTTCTAAATAAACTAAAAGAATACTCAAATAAAAATTCGATTTTTAAATCTTTCATCGGCATGGGTTATTATGGAACGATTGTCCCAAATGTAATAAAAAGAAATATATTTGAAAACCCAGGGTGGTACACACAATACACTCCATATCAAGCAGAAATTAGTCAGGGGCGTTTGGAAGCTCTATTAAATTTTCAAACATTAATATCTAATTCAACAGATCTTCCCATTGCTAATGCGTCTCTTCTTGATGAGGGAACAGCAGCCGCTGAAGCAATGACAATGTTTTTTAATACAACAAAATCCGATAAGAAAAATAAATTTTTGATTTCAAAAAACTGTCACCCTCAAACAATCGATATATTGAAAACAAGGTCTGAACCCCTAAATATTGAATTAATCATTCAAGATGAAAATGAATTCGTTTTCAATGATTCTGTTTTTGGTCTATTACTTCAATACCCATCTACGGATGGGAAACTTTACGATTATACTAATTTAATTAAAACTGCAAAAAATCATGAAATTTATACTTGCCTCGCCACAGATATTTTAGCTCTAAGCATTCTGAAAACACCAGGAGAAATGTATGCAGATGCTGCTGTTGGAAACACACAGCGATTTGGAGTCCCATTAGGATATGGTGGCCCTCATGCAGCATTTTTTGCAACAACAGAGAAATTTAAAAGAAAAATTCCTGGCAGAATAATTGGGGTTTCAAACGATACACAAGGCAATAGAGCTTTAAGAATGGCTTTACAGACTAGAGAACAGCATATTAGAAGAGAAAAAGCAACTTCCAATATATGTACCTCACAAGTTTTACTAGCAATAATGTCATCTATGTATGCTGTATACCATGGACCTCAAAATATCATAAACATAGCTCATAAAGTTAAAAACTTATGCCATCAGTTAGCCATATCACTTTCTAATGGAGGTGTTAAAATATTTCATGATAATTATTTTGATACCATACGATTCACACCTAATAATAATTGGAAAAAATTAGCTCAAAATGAAAGATTTAATTTTAGGCAATATAGTGATGGAAGTATTGGGGTTTCAATTGATGAAGAAACTACAGTAGGAGATATTTCTACAATATGTAAAATTTTTAATGTTACCAAATATAAAACAAATATCGAATATGAACTTCCTGATGAGCTTACAAGAAAATCAAATTATTTGCCTCATGATGTTTTTAATAAATATCATTCAGAAACAGAAATGCTTAGATACATACATAAACTTGAGACAAAAGATTTATCACTAAATACAAGTATGATTCCCCTGGGTTCTTGTACAATGAAATTAAATGCAACAACTGAAATGATTCCTGTAACTTGGCCAAAGTTTAGCAACATTCATCCCTTTGTGCCTTTAGAACAAACAGAAGGATACATGAAAGTGTTTAATGATCTAAAATCTTGGCTTTCAATATTAACAGGTTTTGATGACTGTTCTTTACAACCAAATTCAGGCGCTCAAGGCGAATATGCAGGCCTTTTAGTTATTAGAGCATACCATATTAATCGGGGTGAAAAACATAGGAATATATGCTTAGTTCCTGAATCTGCTCATGGTACAAATCCTGCAAGCGCAATAATGGCTGGAATGTCTGTTAAAATAATTTCATGTGACCAAAATGGAAATATAGACTTGCAAGATTTGAAAGCCAAAGCTGAATTATATTCAAAAAACCTATCAACTATAATGTTAACATACCCCTCTACTCATGGCATTTTTGAAAAAGAAATACAAGAAGCTTGCAAAACAGTTCATAATCATGGTGGGCAAGTTTATATTGATGGAGCAAACCTTAATGCTATGGTTGGAATCTGTAAACCTGGGGAATTTGGTGGAGATGTTATGCATATTAATTTACATAAAACATTTTGTATCCCTCATGGTGGTGGTGGCCCAGGTATGGGACCAATAGTTTGTAAAGAACACCTTTCTCAATTTCTACCTAGCCACCCACATTTGAAAAACAAAAATGATAATACAATCAACCCCGTTTCTTCTGCTCCTTTTGGAAGTAGTAGTATATTATTAATATCGTGGGTATATATAGCCATGCTCAATACAAAAGGGTTAACTAAAGCTACAAAAGTAGCTATTCTAAATGCTAATTATATGGCCCAAAAACTTAGCCCCCATTATGATATTCTTTTCAGAGAAAAAAATGGATTCAACGCTCACGAGTTTATTATTGATATTAGACCCATAAAGAAAGAGTTCGGTATAAGCGAAGAAGATATTGCAAAAAGACTCATGGATTATGGATATCATGCTCCAACAATGTCATGGCCTGTTCCAGGTACAATGATGATCGAACCAACAGAGAGTGAATCAAAAAATGAACTTGATCAATTTTGTGATGCGCTAATTTCTATTAAAAAGGAAATTGTAGATAGTATTAAAACTAAAGATACACCATTAAAGAATGCTCCACATACTGCTTTACAATTAACTTCAAAAGAGTGGAGTTTTTCATATTCAAGGAGAGTGTCTGCATATCCAACTAAACATCAAAAAGATTATAAATATTGGCCAACAGTAAGCAGAATAGATAATGCATATGGTGATAGAAATCTTGTTTGCACATGCCCCTCAGTTGATGAATATAAATAGCAATGTTCAAACTATTAAAAAACAATCTCCTGAATATTCTTGATGAGACTCAGAATGAGAGAGATGAATTAAAAAAACATCCTTTATATAAATCAATAAGGACAGAAAAGCATTTACATATATTTATGGAGCATCATGTTTTTGCTGTCTGGGACTTTATGTCAGTTTTAAAATCCCTCCAAAGAGAATTTACATGTGTTCAAATACCTTGGCGACCCAAGAATAATGGTACTCTATCGAGACTATTGAATGAAATAGTTCTTGCTGAGGAATCTGATGTCGATCGATTTGGTCAACATCTTAGTCATTTCGAAATATATTACTATGCGATGAAAGAAGCTGGTGCAAACACCAAAATTATAGAAAATTTTCTAGGCCAACTTGACAACTCTGATTTACTATCATCTCTTGAAAAAAGTAATACTCCAAAAGCTGCAAAAAAATTTGTTCTTGATACCTTTAAATACATTGACCTAAATGCCCCACACCTTACAGCAACAATTTTCACATTAGGAAGAGAAGAAATAATTCCTAATATGTTTCGAGAAATCGTTCAAGACCTAAATAATAACTCTACTGGAAAATTCAAATCTTTTATTTACTATTTGGATAGACATATTGGCTTAGATGAAGATGAACATACTCCATTAGCATTAAGAATGATTAAAGAAATTTGCGGAGATGATGAATTAAAGTGGAAAGAAAGTATTGATTGTGGAAGAAATATTATTAAATCAAGAATAAAATTTTGGGATCAAATATTAGCTGAAATAAAAAAAACTAAACCTAACTAGTTGCTACAATCTCACTTTCCACATAATCTGGTTTAATATCTAAAATATGTACATTTTGTATTGTATTCCCCAAAGAAACATGTCCTCTCACTCTTGTTTTAATGTAATTATCTGTATAGCCAAATAACATGCCATTTTTACTCTTTTCTACAAGAACAGGTTTAATTTTTCCTAAAGAATTATTGTAAAAATTTGCTCTTTTTTGATCTGAAAGCTCATGTAGCAGTTTTGATCTTTTAGACCTCTCATCAACAGAAATAGAAGGTTTTATTTCTATTGCTTTGGTGTTTTCTCTTTCAGAATAAGTAAAAACATGTAAATATGATACATCTTGATTTTTCAAAAAATCGTATGTTTTAAGAAAATCTTCTTCAGATTCTGAAGGATAACCAACAATTACATCTACACCTATACATGCATCAGCATTTAAAGTTTTAATTTTATTTATTAGATTGGAGAAATCATCTACTGTATACCTCCTTCTCATAGATTTTAAAATCTTGTTTGAACCTGATTGTAAAGGTATATGGAAATGTGGCATGAATTTTTTTGAATGAAAACAAAATTCAATTATATCATCAGAAAGAAGATTCGGTTCAATAGATGAAATTCTAACTCTATCAATATCTTTTATTAAATCTATTTGTTTAATTAAATCATAAAAAGTTTCATCATTCCCTACTCCAAAATCGCCAATATTTACTCCTGTGAGTACAATTTCTTTCGTGCTAGTTTTTGATATATCTCTTACTAGTTTAATAGTTTTTTTTATTGAAGAGCTTCTGCTTTTACCCCTAGCTAAAGGAATTGTACAAAAAGTACAATAATAGTCACAGCCATCTTGCACTTTTAAAAATGCTCTAGTTCGATCATTATTTGAATAGGAAGGATTAAAGATTTTTGCGTTTTTTATGTTTTCATTGAGCAATAATTTTTTATTACCTAAAATATTAATTTCATCTAAATGCTTTAGAAGATCAAATTTATCAGTTGCTCCTAAAACCAAATTAACATCCTCAAGTTCGATTAATTCTTTAGGTTTTAATTGGGCATAACAACCGATTAATGCAATAAAAGCATTTGGATTTATTCTCTTACTTCTTCTAACAAGTTTACGAGTCTCCTTATTTGCATTTTCCGTTACAGAACAAGTGTTAAAAACATAAATATCAGCAAAGTCTTTAGAATTAACATTCTCATAACCAAATTTCAAAGAATCTCTTGCTAAAGTTGACGTTTCAGAGAAGTTTAACTTGCAGCCTAATGTATGAAAAGCTATCTTTTTTGCAGGTGTTCCCATGTTTTAATTTTTTTAAAATATCTTTCGTTTTAAGAAAATATTGATACCTAAATTTATAAGCTTATTATTTTTAATAGTAAAGGATTTATGTAGGTATGAATGAAAATTTAAAAAGTGTAATAACATGTGACCTTGATGGAAAAATCGAAACCTTTAGCGAAGGAGCACAACAATTATTTGGATACACCGAAAATGAAATTATTGGTAAAAGTAGAGTAAGTGATTTTAGTTCTGGTCAAATAGTACTTGGCCATGTAGTTAATTGGTTAGCAGAATCTGTAGAAAAAGGTAAGTGGGAAGGTGAAACGGTCTTTCTTCATAAAGATGGCCATGAAATGCCCTGCAAGATTAAAATCACACCAACAAAAGACAAAGAAGGTAATCACATAGGCTATTGTGGCGTTACTTCACCACTAAAAGATAAAACCCCAGATGAGGTTCGCCCAAAAATTAGTTTTACAACTAAATTATTTAGCTGGATGGTAATCATGAGACTTCCTTTTTTAACAGCGACAATCGTTCCAATTCTTTTAGGAGCAGCTGTTGCAAGTAAATTTGTACCTATCGATTGGTTTTATTTTACTTTAACAATGCTCGCAGGTTTCTTCTTACACATAGGAACTAATACATCTAATGATTATTATGATCATACTAGCGGAACTGATGAAGCAAATTATAATTATATGGTTCCTTTTTCTGGAGGAAGTCGAAGCATCCAAATGGGTCTTATTACACCTGAGGGAATGTTAAATACCGCCATTGTAACATTTACACTCAGCGCTATTGTAGGTATACCATTAATTTATAAAGGTGGAATCAACATTCTTTATCTAGGGATAATTGGATTCTTATCAGGTTTATTTTATACTGCTCCACCATTTCGTTTTGCTTCCAGAAAAGGTCTAGGAGAGCTTTTAATCGGACTAAATTTCGGACCATTAATGGTTGTAGGTAGCTTTTTAGTACAATGTAGTGAAAATCCAGAGGCTCTAGCTCATTTAAATGACGCTATATTAGCAGGTATTCCAATCGGCTTCTTAGTAGCTGCAATAGTATTTGTTAATCAATTTCCTGATCATGACGGTGACAAAGCTACGGGAAAAAATAATCTGGTCGTCGTTTTTGGACCAGAAAAAGCTAGGATAGGATATGTTGCTCTCATTATTGGCGCTTTCATAAGTATAATTGCTTTAGTTTGGACGAACCCAGTAACATTTCCAACATTGTCTTTAATATCTTTAATTACTTCGATATACAGTGTATTTACAATAAAAACACTATACAAACACTATGATAATAGATTATTACAGCCTGCAAACGCAGGAACTATTGGATTACATTTCTTAACGGGCCTATTTTTCTGTGCCGGAATATGGCTAGGATAAATAAATTCATCTAACTTTGGAGTATAATATGAACAAAAATGAGTTTTTAAATATTGTTGAAGAAAAAATTGAAAAGCATCATCTGTTGAACCACTCTTTCTACAAAGCTTGGAATGCTGGTGAATTGAATAGAACAGTAATTCAAGAATATGCCGCTCAATATTTTAAACATGTTTCAGCTTTTCCTAGATATTTATCTTCAATTCATTCAAATTGCGATAATATATCTATAAGACAAGAAATTCTTGAAAATCTTATCGATGAAGAGCGTGGAGAGGAAAATCATCCTGAATTATGGATGCGGTTTGCAGAAGGCATGGGTAAAAATCGATCCGATGTTAAAAATACAACCGCAATAGAAGAAACTAAAAATCTTGTAAGTAATTTTATGAAATTATCTAAAGATGAAAGATTTCATATGGGATTCAGTGCTCTATATTGCTATGAGTCAATGGTTCCTGAAATCGCAGAAAATAAAATTGATGGTCTGAAAAAATATTATGGCGCAAAAAAAGGAGATGAAACTTTAAAGTTTTTTGAGGTACACCAGTCTGCTGATATCATTCATAGGCAAGTCATTAAAGAACTACTAGGACAGGTATGTGATACTAAAATCAAAAAAGAAGAAGCCTTAGATGCAATAGATTTAGCTTTATCTTCTTTAAATAATTTTTTATCAGGTATTGAAAGAGTTTACTGCTAATTAATAATTATGAACGCCGTTCTATGTCTGTTCGGCGTTCATCTTTTCGCCTTTCTCCGTTACTGCGTCTATCTTCTCCAACTTCAAGTGATTTTATCCTTCTATCGTCACTTCTTCTATTATCACTTCTTCTATCATCATTATGAGTTCTTTTTTCAGACATGATTATCCTTATAAATATTAAAATAATGCCCGATAATTAATATCGGGCATTATTACATATTTTTATTTAATTAAATTAACCTTTAAAGTCAACAAACAGAGTTGACTCTGTTTTTACCAAACTGACTTTATCCTCCATATCAAGGGCACTACATGCTTGCTCAATCATTTTCATTTCATTTTCATGAATGAACTGATCTGCTCTAGCAATATAAGCAAGGTTCTTTATCACTTTATAGCGATCATCATCTGATGAAAACATTTCTTTAATCGCATTAAGTGAAGATCCATATTGATCAAAACGTGAAGATTCATCGCCTAAAGAAATGAATTTATCAATTACTTCCTTTTCAACCTGGTGATACTCATCATCTCCCATATCAGGAAGCATAACTTGCACATTCCCTCGCATTGCTTCTTTTTCAGACTCATCAACTTCTCCATCTGCTAGGAAAGAAACACAAACAAATGCAAATACTAGGTCATGACTATTTGTCCAATCTGACATAATTACCTCGTAATAATTAATTTATATTAATGGTTCACAATTACTTCTTCTAACTCTGCCTGAGCCTGTGAACCGCTAACTCTGACTGAGCGACAATGAAGTTATCATCTGTTAGTGTGAAGGTCAACTAAAACTCAATAAAATAGATTTTTTCTATTTCTTACATATTAAAACATATTTTAGTTTAATTTTTATTCTTGGATATTGAAAAACATATTTCATAATCGTATCTTTATTTACATAGTTTGAGCAATTAGGAAAGTATGAACAATCAATTAACTATTTTTTTTGCAAGCATTTTAAATATTATTAACAAAAACAGATCATTTGCATCTTTACTGATTGTGTTTTTTGGTGTCCTTTGCACTGATATTCTTTTTCATTATTTTTATCCAGAAATAATTCTACAAATTGAATATTTATTTGGACTAGGAGAAGAAACTCATGGTGCTGTAGACTTAACTTTTGCGCCAGAGATCTGGGGTGGTGTTCTTGCAACTGTGTTGGGAACACTTATAATAGTCATAGCAATCGCTGCTGAGTCTACACCTAAGCTTATGGACCTATTTGTAAAAGATTGGGTTAGCCTTCTTTTCATTTGGTTTTTAATCCTTGCCTCAATCCACGCAACAATAATAATGTACTACTTTGGACCAATGGAGAGATTATCTAGTGTTATTCTTAATACTTATATTTATCTACCAGTATCATCAATGCTATCACTTCCTTATATATTTTATATACTTTTATACTCAAAAACAGACAATGTAATTAAGAAACTATATTCACTTAATATTGATGATATAAATAGATTAAAAAATAAATCCATTCATATATCAATGAGAGACAATAAAGTTATAGAACATTATCAATATCAGCTTATGTCAACCATTGATCAATTTGATGATTTATTAGAATACATCTCATTTAAAGAAGCCCAAACAGAAATTATCCGTAGAGTTGGAGATACTGTTAGATCTTATATGAAAAATAAAGAATATTATGACCCCACCTTTTTTTCAGCGACTAATACAATTCGTAATAACCCGACATTCAGAACATATGTAGAACATCAATATAAAGATCTTGAAGAAAGAAAAACTTTTTATGAAGTAAAATCATTTAAAATGATGGGCAATGCATATATAAGAAAAATGGAAAATGGAGAATATGAACTAGCTTCATTAATTGCTAGTGAAATTTCATCTATTGGACTCTTAGCACTGGAACTCAAGCAAGAAAGTCTAATTACCGATATCAATATTAGATTTAATACTTTTATGAGATTTGCAATCAAACACGCAGTAAGAAATAATGAGCCTAGAAATTTATATAATCTAGCCTTTCATTATTCAGCTTTATTAAAAGGGTATGTAGACAATAATAAAAGAGATTTACTAAAGCAGGGTTATTTTTATTTTAAGTTTTATAGTAATGAAATCTATAAACAAGCAGCAAACAACCCTTCTTTGTATTTTATAGTGGATGTTCTAACAACAGAATTAAAAAAAATATCTATTTTAATTTCAGAAAATGATTGGGATAATGAGCTCCAAGAGCATTTATTAAAAGAAATATTACAACTTGATAATCCGCCTGATTACCCAAAAGATAATCTAGATCAAAGTGTAAATAATGGCGTCCGCGTTTTACAAATTGGATTAGCATTGCATTATATTAAAATCAACAATACTGATTTTGCTGAAACTATTGTTTCTGACGTTCTAGATGATTTAGCATATTTTGATAATCAAACTTATCTTAATCTAATGGAAGGCTTATACAATAGAATAAAATTTAGTGGACCAACATTTTGGGAAGATACAGATCGTGGGAATACAAATATTTATTATTCTCCTGACAGTGATAAAATAGATGATTTTAAAAAAATATTGTCATCTCAAATGAAAAACCGATTAGCAAAACTTGACCGAGATGTACAATTCTTAAGATTAGAATTAGATAAATTAAAATCTAAAAAAGATCAAACTGCCGATGAAAAAACAAAAATAAATGAATTAGAAGTAAAAATTAATACTCGTAGAAAAACATTCTTTATAAATTAATTATCTAGTCAAAGCAAAAAAGAAAGCTTGAGTAAGATTAGAAATATCTTGCGTAGCTGTTGCAAGATTATTAACAGCTGATTTAGCAACCTCAAAATAAACGGGCCCACCAATAGATGGGTTTTCATCAACAATTTTTGAAAAATCCTCTAAGCTTAATATTCCATAATCAATCTCTGTCATGGCAGTAACATGCGATGTCCTTTTTGCATCATCAAGAACGAGTGAAAACTCACCAATTCCAAAAGCAGGAGCCTTAACAATAGATACTGTAGGTTCAGATATTGGAGAAGTTGACGGAGCCGGATCAGTAGTTTCTAATCTAATAATTGATTTAGTTGACATTGTAAAGCCACTAGAAGTTTTAACCATCATATTTTTCGATACTTCTACTTGCCCCTTAAAAATAAGTAACATTGTGTCTCCTGTCTCACCTTCTTTTAATAAAATTGTCCCAGGAGAGCATTGTTTTTGTTCTACAGCTTTTGCTATTTCAGAACAAAAATTTTCTGGTACATTGCTAAAATAATTTATTTTTTGAATCTGCTTTGCACTTACACTCATATATCTACCTCAACACCAATGCTTTATGTTTTCCATCAATTATATATTCATCGTCTGGGTTAATTTCAACAATCACATGTTCATCACTAGATAGTTTTATACCTGCACTATCTAGCTGCTCTTTAATCATATCTCTAATTATTGGACTACCACTCTCACCCATTTGATCTTCTAGACTGAACCCTGCTTTTTTTATAGCATAACCAACAAGTAACCACTTATGTTTAAATTTATAATAGGCAGACACTTTATTATGTGTCAAACCAACTAAACCTTTAGGTATGGATACAACCTGAATTCCTTTATCCTGCTCTTCTTGCGTTATTAATTCATCAAATAATTGAGGAACACCAGGGTCTGTCACATGCTTTGCTAACATGTGCGGAATATGATCATCTGGAAATACAATTTCATTTACATTTGCCCTATGTAAATGAGAAATATATTCTTCATCAAGTATATAAGCTACAACTTGTATATCTTCTAAAATTGATTTTGCAGTCAATGCAGTTAATACTGTTTTATCTTCATCAGGTTTCTCATTAGGTAAGAGACCAGAATCATCAGGTACAATCATAAAAGTTCCACATTCCTCAATAAAGGCCTTTTTCAATACACCTTCTTGCGTAAAGTTTTCTGATAAATGAGTAATGTCTAAACGGTCAAACCCTGATACAGCTCGTTTTACAACTTCAGCTTCTGTTTCATTAATAAGAATAACAACTGAAGTTGAATCTTCATTTGCTTCTATCAACCTTAATGCTGACTGTACTGCTGAGTTCCATCCCGCAATAATTAAATGCCCATGATATTTAGTCTCATCCAATGTATCATCTCCTTTCAATCGTGCTGCAACTAATACCGAAGAAACAGCACCTGTAAGCATTGTTACAATGCCCAAGTTTAAAATCATTATAATTATAGTTAAAAATTTTCCTAAATGAGTTTCAGGACTAACATCTCCATAACCAACAGTGGTAAATGTCACAACTGCCCACCAAAATGTATGGAAAAATGTATCTACCCAGTTTGGTTCTGATCCACCAAACATAAATCCATCTCCAACATCATCTTTCACACTACTACTAAACAAAGGATATTCAATTATCGTTAATATTGTAGTCGCAATAAAAACTGCCGCTAGACCCCATAAAGCATAACGAAATAATTCGTTCAATTGATAATAATCAATTAATTTTGTAAAAAAAGTATTTTTCGAAGAACTACTCCGCTTTTTATTATGACTCTCTTCTTGGCTCTCCTCGGCACTAGCGACAACTTCATCAACTAATGATTGGTGTAATTCATCATACAAAGTCTGATTTGCATGAATATTTTTATCTATATCATCAATAGACGAAGAATTTGTTTTTATTTTTTTATTCGTATCCACTAGCTTAAATATATTTATTCTTTAATCTAGAAAGAAAGAAAATGTGTTAACTCTCATAATCCTATTTATAATATTTTTTAAATAAATTTTCTACATTATTTGTAGTTATTGGTTTAGATAGTTCCATATAAAAAGCAAGGAACCACATAACGAATATCCCAAAAAAAAGAAAACATAATTGCCACACCCATAAAGAAGGTAATCCAAAAGGATCCCACGTTAATGGATCATTAGGGTTAGAAAAAATGCTATTGCCGATAGTTGCAAATGGGCCAAAACCAAATAAAAACCAAATAAAAACTATTGCCCACGCGAATGGAATTAATTTTCTTTTTTCATTCGGCACTCCAGCAATCTCTTTTAAGAAAGCATGCTTTTTTTTTCTTACTTTAATTATATCTTCATTATCTGGGGAAAAATATGATCCAGCTATAGTAAAAATTGCATTAAAAAATATGCCCCATCCCGCAGAATGAATTGTAAGTGGATATGTGCCCCAAGGTAGAGGAAATAAACCAGACATTTTATCCGTTAACGTAACAGCTAAAAGCCCACTTATTAAACCAAGTATAACCCCTTTCCTAGAGATCCAGCTACAATAGAGATTCCCAATTAGTGCTGGATACATTTGAAATCCATATGCAACAGCAAGACCACCAAGCATAACCAATGCATCAGTCGAGATTATAGCTACGACTAAAGCTGCTATAGCTATAATAGCTACAAATATTCTCCCAATTAATTTTTGAAGTGATTCACTTGCGTTCCTATTATAATATTTTTTATATATATCTTTAGTTATCATAGCGCTAAAAGTAGACATATAGGCTGCACCCGTGCTTTGCATAGCCGCTAGAGCACATACTGCAAGAAGGCCAACAAGCCATGGAGAAGTCTCTGACATTAAATTAATTAAATTAGGAACTAGATTACTATCAGATATATTTTTAAAAACACCATTTAATACTAGTACTTCTGCTCCCATACCTTGAATAATTGTAAAGGTAAATAATATAATTCCAATTACCAATGATGATGCAATAACTTGCTGCCACCTAAATGGTATAGAGGTTTTATTCGCATAGGCCCACATAGAGAATGCTGGTGAAGACTGTATCCCCATAAGTGCAAACATATATGTCATGCACATCATTCCTGTCCAGATTCCACCAGTCGCTTTAGACCCAGATGCTACTAGCTGAATAGAACCTGGCATAGAAACTCTATTAGAAAATCCATCAATAGTTAGTCTCTTGCCCAACATAATATCATTTTTGACTAAATCACCAATTCCTTGAGTAAATAAACTCCAACTACCAATCCAAGATATGGTAATAATCCCAAGAATAATAATTCCAAGAGCGAGTAATACTGCTTGAGCACAATCAACATAAGCAACAGACTTTAAACCTCCAGAAGCAACATATATTACCACAACAGCAGATAATAAAATCATACCTGCATTCGTTGATATCAATCCATCAGTTAACACGTTAAACAATGACCCAGATGCACGAAGTTGTATTCCCAAATATGGGACTGAAAATAGAAAAGCGACTAATACTGTTAGCCACCCAATAACTTTGCCTCCGTAATAATCTGAATACATTTCACCTGGTGTTATATAATTAAATACTCTGCCAAGAACCCATTGTCTTCTTAAAAATAAAACCCCCGTGAAAGGAATTGTTAAAGCATAAAAAGAAGCGAAAGCATATGGTAATCCATCTGTAAGAATTTTCCCAGGATGGCCTACAAAAGTCCACCCAGAAAAACTAGTAGCGGTAGCTGCAAGAACAAACACCCAAGTACCGATAGACCTACCCGCAACAAAATAATCCTCAGAAGTTTTAGATGAAAGCGCGCCTTTAATACCCCAAAAAATACAATAAGTCCAATACAGACCAACAAAAGAAAATAACCAATATAATTTGCTATCCATATTTATTATTTTATAATCCTACTTAGCTAAAGCACCCATTGGATCCCATGGAGGCAATAGCTGAGCTTTTTGTTTATCATATGCATCAATTAATTCAGAAGTTAAATATTTTTTACTTACCACAACTTCATATAAATACTCATCGAACCATTCATCTGACATTATATAATATCCTTTTTCACCATTTCTTTCACCCCAACTATTTTCCACTCTCCATTTTTTAGCGTTCCCCTTTGAATCTAAATCAACACCAGTAAATAACATTGCATGCGTCATTTTACTTTCACCATATTCTAATCTATTTGCTTTATTTAATGAAAATTCTGTTCCATAAAATAAACTAAAATCAAATAAATCTGTGTCCATCACTCCATGCGTTCTATGTAAATATTTTCCAACATCACAACCAAACCAAACTGGGTCATTATTTTTTATAGACTCTATCGCAGCAGTTTTTAAAACCTCTATTTCAATATTTAAATACCTTATTGGATTACCCTCTACAACATTTCCAAGGAACTCTACGCTATACACTTTTTTATATTCCTTATCTGACATTGGACAATTAATAAGACAAACTAAATCATTTAAATCAATACCAACGTGATCTTGAAAAAAACTTAATGGAGTTAAATTCTCAAAACGATGAAATTTCTTCTTTTTATCTCTTATTTGCCAAGTAAATGACTTAGGTGGCTCACCAAGATGAATAACTAACATTTTATATATAGTTGATAACATTTTATTTTTAAATTTTGAAATTTCTTCTTTACTAATTTTTTTATTAATTAAATCTCTTAATTCCTTAGCAAACTCTCTCAACTTTCTAGTAATCATTCTATTCATTCTCATTGATTTTCCAGATTGGTATGTCTCAGGCATTTCTGATTTAGGAACGACACCATACTTGTTAATTAAATTAACCCACATATCCCACTGGCCTCCATCTTGTATCGGATTATTTAATAAATGCATTACAAGCCTACTATTCCATTTTTTATCAACAGTCTCAATAATACTATTCAAAAAATAATTTGATTTTTCTAGTTTATCCCAAAACATAAAATATGTTTGCGAAAACTCAAAATTTGTAAGATTGTGTTTTCTACCTAAGTATACTCTAAACAAGTTTAATCCTGCATAACCCCAACAACGACCACTAGATTTTTGATTCGTAATTTTCATTTCACCAGTAATCTGGTGAGAGAAAGTATGATCAATCTTTCTATATTTATCCCAATCCATTGTAAGGTTTGTTATTTCATTATGCGTAGCGGCGTTCCGAGATAATTTAAGTACCGGATCTGAATTAATATTTTTTTGATATGATTTAATCATATCTAATGATATAGTTTTATTCATAATAGTTATCCTTTTATTTAAAACTCATAATAGTAATAATACACAAAATAAAATATATTGTGATGTCAGCTGCCCCAACATAATCTTTTGCAATTCGTTGCCCAAATAACAATAATAGCAATACAATAGCACAAAGAATTAATCCAAAAAAAATAAAGACTGAGCTTCTATAAATCAGACTATTAAAACATCCCAAAAAACAGACCGTTGCTGTAGCTAACTCTAGCATTGTTAACATTGTTAACATTAATGCAGTAACACCTTGTAGTGGAGTTTTGTTAAAATGATCTTTAAAAAAAGAAACGTTACCATCTCTATCTATAATTTTATCTATACCAGATTGGAAAAATACTATAGAAAAAAATATTGAAACTAAAATCTGAACAACTTCTATAACGCTATGATTCAACAGCTGCATATTAATACTAATCTACAAAATCCTTTATCTTACCACGAACATAATCTCTTAGCTCATTAATTGACATATCTGCATATAAATCAAAACTAATAACATTTGAAAAGTGGATATTAATCTTGCCAGGAGATAAACGCCAATCTGATTTTCTTTTTGCTTCATAAGAACCATTAATAATTATAGGGACAATATTAATTCCTGTATTTTTTGCTATATGAAAAGCGCCTTTTTTGAATTCACCTAATTTACCATCTATAGACCTAGTGCCTTCTGGAGCTATTAAAAATGAAACCTTATTTTTTAAAATTTCTTTTTCTACTTTTTTTAAACTACCTACTGCTTTTACTGTATTTAGTCTGTCAATAGGTACAATCCCATAAAACTTTGCAACATCACCCCATAGAGGGTATTTAAATTGCTCATACTTAGCTATTGCAGTCACATAATGTTTAATATATTGACCAATTACAAAATGATCAAAAAGAGATTCATGATTTATAATATATAAAAATGGCCCATTCTTTGGATCAGGAATGTCTCCACTTTGTTTTACTATTTGGCCACCCAATAAACAAAATAAATAAGACATCGGTCTTAAGAAATAATGATAATATTTTTTATTAACTAATATTATATAAAATAAGAAAATCGGAAGTATAATGATTAGATATATAAACCATATTGGCCAAAGCACTATAGAAATAATTGTTCTATATAGTCCAATAATCATATTTAAATAAAGAAAATATTTTATGATTAACCTTATGAAAAGGGTAATCTTTAATTTCAGATTTTTTAATCCATTTATATGTCTTTTGAGATTTTGTTATACCACTATATTTTATACAATCAAATAAAACTAAATTCATATTGAAATGTGAATATGAATGTTTAATTACTCCTAATTTTTTTTTTATCTTAATACTAAGCTGATAATGTTTAATAATATAATTTTCTAATTCATTTTTTGAGGTTTTTACTGAATTGATTTTTTTATTTGGTATTTCCCATAGCCCAGAAAGCATTTTTTCATTTCTTTTCTGAATTAAAACTTTATTTTTATCCCTGATAACTCCACCAACAAATGTATAATTAGGGATACTTTTCTTTCTTATATAACTTGGATAATTAAGAGGGTTACCGCTCTTATATGCAATACATAATGTATTAATAGGACATCCAATGCATTTTGGTTTTTTAGGAGTGCAAATACATGCCCCTAATTCCATCAGTGCTTCATTAAAATCGCCAGGCCTATTTTTATCTAACCATTTTTTTAAAGTCTGTTTAATTAAATTAATATTATATTTTGACAATTTTCGTCTACCAATGACTCTAGCCATTACACGCTTCACATTCCCGTCTAAAACAATAAATGGCTTATTAAAAGCAATTGAAAGAACTGCCCCCGCAGTATATTCTCCAACTCCTGGTAATCCAATAAAGGCATTCCAAGATTGCGGTATTTTTGAATTAAAATTTTCACATAAAATTTTTGCAGCTTTATGAAAATTTCTACATCTCGCGTAATATCCCAACCCTTCCCATGATTTTAATAGTACATCTTCCTCAGCTTTTGCTACCGACATAACATCAGGAAATTTTTTTATCCAATTATTATAATAAGGAATGACCGTTTCTACTTTAGTTTGCTGTAACATTATTTCAGAAACCCATATATTATATGGGTTTTTATTTTTACGAAATGGAAGGTCTCTTTTTACTATATCAAACCAATTCAATATTGATGTTGATATTTTCATTTATATAAATTTATTTTTTTAAAAATATTTTTTTTAATGTCCATTGAAATAAAGATAATGAATCAAAAAGATTGTCTTTTTTATTTTCATTAATATTTATATATATTTTTTTACCAATAGCATCTAATTTTTTATCAATGTTCTGCTGAACTTCAATACCACTTTTTGTTAGAAAAACCTTGATTGCCCTTTGATCTCTTTTACTCTTTTTTCTCTTTACCCAATCTTTATTCTCTAGCCTTATCACTAGCCTAGTGACAGTACTATTATCTAAACCTAGCAATAAAGATAATTCAGACATCTCTATCCCATCATTAGGTATTGATATTATTGCCAAAGTTTGACTATAAGTCAAATCCTCAGTAGATAATTCCACTCTAAATAATCTTTGTAAATCAATTAAAAATGACGATAAAAACTCACCATAATTCATAGTTGTATATTACAAATATATTAATATGATAAAAAGTTTAGTATTTAGGTAGCGATAATAATAATCTAGCATGATTTATATAAATAGAATCTAATATTTCTCTTTTTTCTTTTGAAATCATATGGCCTACACTTTGATAGTGGTCAAGTTTAATTGGCTCAAATGTATACCATTGGCCTTGCATAAGGGGATCAGTTTCTACATATGAGACAATAGGATCAGGACCATTTTGTCCTGTAGTTGGACCCATCATTGACCTTGTATTAACAATTCCATCATTTTCCCACCAAGTTGAATCTGTTTCATTCCCATCTTTTTTAAATATTATCTTTGATCCCAATAACTTCGCCCTTGAACGAATAAGTAAGAAAACATCTTTATCAGGGACATGATACCCTGTTCTATTATCTTTTCTTGTCGCAGAAAAATTATAAGAGAAATAATATATATCTGGACTTGCATTCAAAAATCCATTTAATTCTGCAGCACCATCTAAACTTAAATCCCAAGAACTAATATTTTTTGTTTCCCAGGCTTTATGCTTTCTCATTCTTTGCACATAGTTAGACCATGTTTCATCTAAAGCTCTATTTATATTCCACTGACTTAAATCAAAATTATAAAAATTGGTTCCTACTACCCCTGCCAGACCAATAAAATATTGTACAAAAGGAAAAGTTTTTGTTACAATATCTGCTAAAGTGCTTCCATCATGAGGTGTTGCTAAAGATGTTATACTAGCTATCCATCCTTTTCTAGCTAATCCCAATAGATCAGAGTTTTCTTTTATATTAAGTGAATCATTTTCTAAAATTTCAGTTTCCAATAAAAATTGCAACATTCGAGCAGTCTGCCCACCCATACTATGCCCGATTAAATGTACAGGGTGATTTTTATCCCATTGAGGATATAAACCATCATACCTTTTGTCAGGCGGTTTTTGAATTAAATCATATTTATTAGAATGTTTAAACCCATAATCTATTTGACCGCCTTTTAATTGATAATAAACCTCTATCGCACGATCCCAATTAGATGATATTGGTCCAATTGAAACATTATAAACTATAAAACCATTCTCTTCATACATTTTTTGAATATCTTTATATCCGCCCCAATAGCGATAATTGCCCATTTCATCATTACCCCACCCAAAAAAACCATGAATTAAAACAATTGGATAATCATTTTGTGAAAATAATACTCGTATAAAAAAACTAAGGAAAAAAAAACGTTTCATTATAAAAACTAAAAATTAATACTCAAATCTAATCCATTGGTCCAGCCGCCTGTACCATAAAAATACAATCCATAACTAACTGCTATTTCTTTATTTATATAATTAATCCCAACCCCACTAGAACCTAAAATAGTATTAATCACACTTTGATTTATATTTTGACTATATTTTCTTGTTGATGTTCCCAAACTTAAAGTAAAATTTTTTGAAATAGAAAAAATCCCGCTAATAAAATAATCTTTAATATTAGAGCTATTAATTATTAAATAATCTATTGAAATTTTTAATGGGAGATAAGCTAATTGCTTATAAATTCCTAAATTATATTTTATAGAAGAATTTTCATCAGAATTATTAAATGAATTCTCAATTAATAATATATCATTTGTTGAAAAACCAATATCTATTTTATATTTTTTTATCTCCCATATTAAACCTAATGAACAATAATATTGGGTTAGATTATAATCTTCTAAACTTGATGATAATAATTGATTGTTTATGCCATAACGAATTGGGAATCTTTTTAATAAACCTGAATAACCTATTCTAAACCATGTATCACTTGCAGTATAATTATTAGTTGGGATTGCATGCTCATCAAACCCTTGAAACGTTCCATAAGATAAATGATTAATTCCAGCTGTTATTAATTTATCCACCTTAGGAATTGAAAGAGCCACAGACTGTGCTTGGATACCTGCTGGATATAAAATAAATGAGGTGGAAAATCTTCTCCCTAATAAACTGTTTGCTGCATTCCCTGATCTAGAAGTTGGCGTTATAATTAAACTACCTCCACCAGCCTGCGCTAATTTTGAAGCAGAAAACCAAGAAAACAAGCTTGGAGAAACTGTTTCTGCTCTTAAAGAAAAAAATAAAATAAAATAAAATATTTTTTTCATATCATTGATATTGGATCAACATGAATATTGATTTTATTTGAACCATTGCTAGAGTTATTGTTTTTTATAAAATTATCATTAATAAATAAATGTAATTTTTCTCCATTCGAATCATATTTCTTTAAAGATTTTAATACTAATTGATACCTATAATTATTTTTTATTTTTTCTTTAAAACATGCTGCTGGTCCCAATATTTCTAATCCTTTAAACTTACTTAATAAATTACGCCTAATTTTATTTGATAAAGACAGCACAGACTTAGATTTAGGACCTATAAATTCAATTTTGGTTATCCAACTATAAGGAGGATATTTCAAGATAAATCTATCTTCTAACATAGTCTTATAGTATTCATTTAAATCTAATTTTGCAGCTGCTTTAATTACTGGGTTTTCACTATCATATGTCTGAATAATCACTTGCCCTTCTTTTTCTCCTCTTCCAGACCTCCCCGCTGCTTGATAAATTAATTGAAAAATTCTTTCACTTGATCGAAAGTCCGGCATATGCAAGCCTAAATCAGCATTAATTATTCCAACTAAAGTTATATCAGGAAAATCTAAACCCTTTGCAATCATTTGAGTCCCAATTAGAATATCTATTTCACCATCATAAAAAGACTGCAATATAGTAACCATATCTAATTTACCTTTGACACTATCATGGTCAACTCTTGAGATACGAGCTTGTGGAAAAGTTTTTTGCAATATATTTTCAACTTTTTGAGTTCCAGTACCCATATAAAAAAGATTGCTACTTTGACAATTTTTGCAATTATCAAATGATTTAAACTCAATATAACCACATAAATGACATTTAAGGTTGTTATCATATTTATGATAAGTAAGAGGTGTTTTACAAGCTAAACACATTGCCATTTCACCACAATCCGAACATTTTACAGAAGGTGAAAATCCTCTCCTGTTTTGAATCAATAACACTTGTTCATTTTTATTGATTTTATTTTCAATCTTATCCAATAAAGAACCTGATATTACTATATTTTGTTTTCCTGTCTCCTCACTTTCTTTTATTAAATCGACAACTTTCACCGTAGGATATATTGCTTTTCCATATCTATTTGGTAAACTCAAATAATTATACTTATTAATCTTGTAATTATGATAACTTTCTAAACTAGGGGTAGCACTTGATAAAACTATATTGACGTTCTCAATTTTCGCACGCATAATGGCTACATCCCTTGCATGGTATCTTGGAGATGGCGAATCTTGTTTATATGAAGAGTCATGCTCTTCATCAACGATAATTAAGCCTAAATTTTTCAATGGCGTAAATATTGCACTCCTAGCACCTATGACTATTTTACAATCTCCATTGTTAATCTTTAACCATGTTGAAGAACGTTGAGCTTTAGTTAGTTTTGAATGCCACAAAGTAGTTAAGCTACCAAAAACAGATTTAAAACGACCTGCAATCTGAGGTGTTAAAGAAATTTCAGGTATTAAAATAAGAGCCGTTTTACCTTGACCAACAACCCTTTTTATTATTTCAATGAATACTTCTGTCTTACCACTCCCTGTTACCCCATGCAATAAATGAGTTTTGAATTTTTCATTATCAATTGATTTAGTTAGTTCATTTATTACCCTATTTTGATCCGAATTATATTGAATATTTTTTTTTTCTGAATGAAGTGAAAAATCATTTGTGATAGACTTTTTATCCTTTTTTAATATTTTAATTAATTTTTTTAATTCAAGAGATCTACAAATTGAAAGAGGGTTAGAACAAATACTTTTTAATAATGATACTTTCAATAATAAAGGAGAAGCTTTCTTAATATTTTTATATACTTGGAACTGTTTTGGGGCATTTTTTTTTAAGTCTTTAATTTGATTTTTATTTTCAGAAGGAATATACTGAGCATACCAACTCATTTGAGGCTTATATTTATTAGAAATATTAATTGATAAAGCTGAATTAAACACTTTTCCAATAGGGACTATATAATAATAACTAATCCATTCTATTAATGCCCACAATTCTTTTGTAAATACTGGTGAATCATCAATTATATCTATAATGTTTTTAATATCACCATCATAAGATGTACTTCTTTTTAATGATATAATAATACCAGATAATGAACGATTACCAAGTGGAACTTGAACACGTAATCCAACCTGGGCAATGGAATTTAAATTACTAGGGACTTTATATGTAAAAGATTGAAATGTAGATATAGAAAGCGCAACTTCAGCAAACATTATATATAGATATTAAAGATTAACCTTTAATTACATATAGTTTTACATCAGATGTAATATCTTTTGCTATTTTTACATTAACATGGAAAATGCCTAAAGCTTTAATAGGCTCTTTAATGAATATCTGGTTTTTATCTAATTCAAAGCCTTTTTCTATTAATTCATTATGAATATCTTTATTGGTAATTGAGCCAAACATTTTTTCCTCTTCGCCAACTTTTACCTCAATAGTAAGTTCAACATTACTTAATTTTTTAGCTAAAAGCTCTAGTGCTTGATTTTCCCTTTCTAACTTAATACCAGCCGTTTTCTTTTTCTCTTTCGCGATTGCTACATTCCTACTTGAAGCTCTAAGTGCCAACCCCTGAGGTATTAATTTATTCCTTGCAAATCCAGGTTTAACATTAATTATATCACCAGACTGACCTAAGTTTTCAACATCACTTAATAAAATAATTTCCATAATCTAACCTCGTTAATATTATTCAGAACCATTATTAATAAAAGGCATTAAACCTATTGTTCTCGCTCGCTTAATAGCACTCACAACCTTGCGATGCATCCTCGCACTTGTACCTGTAACTCGACGAGGCATAATCTTACCATTATCGTTTGTAAATCTTTTTAATAACTTGACATCTTTATAGTCAACTTCACTGATATTATTTTCTTTAAAAAAACAATATTTTCTTCTTGTTTGAAAAGCCATTATTCTACCTCCTCATTTTTTTCAATTAAAATATCTTCTTTTTTATCTTC
>CEOP01132595.1_pt1 | contig 43576 bp, 39 predicted proteins | sample 361301 | NCBI WGS metagenome assembly CEOP01 (sample SAMEA2619548, study PRJEB7988) | marine metagenome | biome: marine biome (ENVO:00000447); feature: deep chlorophyll maximum layer (ENVO:xxxxxxxx); material: "saline water (ENVO:00002010), including plankton (ENVO:xxxxxxxx)" | depth 55 m
ACTATTTAGCAAACTTGCTAAATATTTATAATCACTATCGTACAGGTCGATAACTTTCAGATAACACTCTGCTTCTAGTTCAGGATCCTTATTTTGTTTTTTCAACATCCTGATTATTTGCCAATAAGATTGTTTATTTCGTTCTACATTTTCTGAAAAACTCACATACTGATAAAGCTCATCAATATCATTATTCTTTTTTGACCTAAATAAGACACCATAAAAGTAAGCAGTGTCAGAAGAATCTATTCCGCCATCTACAATATGCTCTAATATATCTATTGATCTTTCAACGTTGCCTACTTGGTTATACATTTGGCTAAGCTTAAAAACTATAGAAAAATCTAGCTGGCTCTTCTTATTCTGATAGTTATAAATATTATCCAAATGTTTTTTTGCAGAATCAGGATAGTTTAATGATATGTATTTCCTTGCTAAGGATAATTCTGTCGGGTTATGTTCTACTTTACTTTTATGTTTCGCTAAAAGGTCAGCAAGGGTATTCTCACCTTTCTTGATTCGAATTAATTCATCAAGAAATTCCTCTGGCGGCCGATATCCAACAATACGATCTAGTTCATTCCCAGATGGATCTAATAATAAAATAGTTGGATAACCTCGGACACGATATTTTTTCTTTTGATCAGGTCCATCCTTTTTTTCAGCATCTATTTTTATCGATATCAAACTTTGCTCAGCAAATTCAATTATTCTGTTATCTGAATACGTATCCTTATCCAAACGATCGCACCAAACACACCAGTCTGTTTCAAAGTCAACGAGGATCATTTTATCATCGTTCTCATTAATGATATTATCTAGCGAATCTTTATTCCAGGTATAGGTAGCTCTATCATCACAACTAATAAAAAGCAAGGCAGAAATAAATATTGGCAGTAGGTTTTTAAATTTTTTCATAGTGACTCTCATTCTACATTATTTATCTTTTGATTAAAAAGGCCCATTAGATCTTTAGCTATTTTACTCCATTTATATACTTCAAAAAACTGACTATCTGTTCCTATTTTATTTTCTTTGTTTAAACTGTTTTCTATAAGCATTAGTAATTGATCTGAATCATTCGACGGAAAGTATTGTATGTTTTCCCCACCAATTTCTTGAAATACTTCAATGTCAGTACATAAGACCATGCAACCCCTTGAAAGAGCTTCAATGACTGGCATGCCAAATCCCTCATATAAAGAGGGACAGACAAAAAGAGAGGCCCTATTATAATGATCAATTAATTCTTTTTCATTATTTATATTATCAATGAAGTCCACATCAACATTATTTCTCAATAGATCTGCCCTGGAAATAATTTCTTTCTTAGTTCCAAGGTCTTTCCCAATTAGACACACTTTTATCTTTTTTTCACCTTTATAATTCTCCAACGCTTCCATCAATAATTTATGATTTTTTCTATGTTCAAAGGTGGCTATATATAGTATATCTATGTCTCTGGCCCTATTCGGGATCATATCTAAATAATTGGCATCAATACCATTTGGTGACACAAATATCTTATCTTTACTGATGCCACATTCTTGTATTAACTGGTTTTTTGTGAAATTACTGACCGTAAGAATATTCTGGCATTTACTCCATTGCCTCTTTTGGATCTTTTGACCACTTGACAAGTAGTCGACTCTTTTAAATTCAGTAAAATTTCTAATATCATGTATCAATTGAAAATGGATGTGCTTTGATAGTGCCATCAGAGGAATCGGCATAAAATCAGACACTACTATCATTTTATTTAATGATAAAAGTTTCATTGAGAACATAATAAAAGTAAAGAGTCTATCTAATAATGGAGCTATCGGAATCTCGTGGACTTCTATTTTTTTATCAATAAAAACATTAGAGGCATTTCCCTTTTTTATGAGGACTACTATTTTCTGATTGTTTGTAAGATACTCTTTAAAGGAAAGAATAATATTCTCAAACCTCTTGTTTGCACCTGTCTTAAGATTTGACCTGTAATAGAATGAACAGAATAAAAATTTATTTTCCAATAGCCACTAGTCCTTCTTGACGGAAACAATCTAAAATCATTTTAGGAGCTCTAACGGCAACGCCTTTATCGTTTATGAATGCATGCTCTGTATAACCACTTACCAAAATTTCTCTTTCATTATTTAAAAAAACATAATAATCAATATGCAGTCTTGATCTTGGGATAGACGATATCTTTGATCGAACCGTAATTTTTTGTTCAAATTTAGCACCTCTAGAATACTCGCAATGACTTGAAATAACAGGAAGTATTATTCCATTTTTTTCTATATCTGTAACGCCTAGACCAATAGATGCCAATAACTCAGTTCTAGATGCTTCAAAATATTCCAAATATCTAGAATAATATACTATCCCCATTTGATCAACGTCCTTATAGTATATTTTTACAAGATGGTCATGTGAGATCATTTAAACGTCTCAAAAACTCCAAGCTTATCATATTTTTCTATTCGAAGATCAATAAACGATTCACCTTCTACAGATTTAAGTTCATTGATCGCGTCCAGTATCGCCAATTCTAGATTCTTTGCAGATGAATCCATATCTCTATGTGCTCCACCATTTGGTTCTGCTATAATTTTATCACAGATACCCATCTCAATCATATCGTCAGGCGTGACTTTTAAAGCCTCAGCAGCTTCTTCAGCCTTACTAGCATCCCTAAAAAGTATAGAAGCACACCCTTCAGGACTTATTACTGAATACCAAGTATTCTGCATCATTAAGAACCTATCACAAAGTCCAATCCCTAGTGCGCCACCACTTGCTCCTTCTCCAATAACAACTGATACAATAGGAACTTTTAAAGAAGACATCTCTAATAAATTATTTGCAATAGCTTCACCCTGCCCTCTCTCTTCTGCACCGATTCCTGGAAATGCGCCAGGCGTGTCCATAAATGTAACCACAGGTAGTTTAAATTTTTCAGCGATTTTCATAACCCGCATCGCTTTTCTATATCCCTCAGGCTTCATCATACCAAAATTCCTATGTAGGTTTTCTTTTGTATTTCTACCTTTCTGTTGAGCGACTATTGCTATTTTTTGCTTACCTATTTTTGCAAACCCAGATACTACAGCAGGGTCATCAGCGTACAACCTATCACCATGTATCTCAACAAAATCAATAAAAATATCTTCTATATAGTCCAATGAATATGGCCTCTGAGGATGTCGTGCTAATTGCACACGTTGCCATCTATTTAATCCAGAGTGGATTTTATTAATTTTTTTCAATCTTTCTTCATGAAGCTGAGCAATCTCTTTTTTGGTATCAGACGTAGGGTCTAGAATAGATTCTTTTAGATGGATTTCTTCATCTAACAACCTTATTGGCTCTTCAAATTCTAAATAATACTTCATATTAAATATCCATAATATTTTATATAATGTTTAAAAATAATGAAAGCTATCCGTTTAATAGAGTCTTTATTATGATTTCAAGGTCTAATTTAAGGTTTTGATGTTGTATATAATAATGTTCAACAGCTTTCCTTATATCTGGATCTAATTTGATATTACGTATTCTCTCAATTCCCGTTATACCTGGCTGACATAATAGGCCAGGATTGCGTTCACTCGATTCTATCATTGATGACCCAACAAGACTGATGCTACCGTAAAGCACACTAAACAATAGAGGTATATCTCTGATTAATTCATTATCAGATTCAAAGATTACAGAATCGATTATTATATCATTTTCACCCCAAAACTGCATTTTTATCGATCTACCTAGTATATAATAAATAAATATAATCGGCGAGAATATTAACAAAAGAATAAAAGAAACCATCAGGTCAAATATCCTTTTTGAGATTCGGTGCAAACGATAAAAGAGATTATACTCTATGTTTACGAACGAGATACCACCAATGTCCTCAATATTCGTTTTTCCTAGTAAAATATCTTGTTCCCTTGGTACCATCCTGTAGATTAACCTCAGATCTCTTGTACCATCCATAATATCTAGAATATGTTTATTCGTAAAAGCTGATGTACTAAATATCACTTCGCAGATGCTATGACTATTGACTATCTGTCTAAGCTCTTCAACATTACCAATGAAAGGTATGGGTAGATCTTTGCTTTTTGAGGGATATTCATGATCAACAAAGCCTATAAGATCTAGCCCACTATCAAATCGTTTAATTATATTCTCTGCGATTCTTATTCCCTCAGCATCTGCACCTACTATAATAGATTTTCTTGAAAATAAAAGAGACCTAGATTGCTTTACACTTCTAAAGTACCCTCTAGAAATAAGATAATGAAGTAATACTCTCCAACCTGGTAAGAAAAATATTATAATCGAAGAAGCAATAATGATAACAAGCCTGGAAAATGCATATTGCTTAAAAAAGTAGGTAAAAAGAACTGCAATCAAAAATCCTGTAACGGATGAGATCAATGCCCTGGAGTATGATAGGATATACCTAGAATATATTTGCAAAAATGCTCCCATAGAAATCCAAAGCAATACATATACCATAGGAACAAGACCCTTGCTAACAATTATAGGGTTTAAATTTGAAAACCTATAATTAATTGCAATAATAAACGCAATGATAACTAAAAATGAATCCATAGCTAACGATATAAAAAGAGATCTTTTTTCATTTATAATAGAAAAGATTTTTTTTAGACTAATCCCTATCGAAATCATAAAACGAGTAAAGAACCCGAGTGTTGATGAATAATGTTTATTCATAAAAATATTCATTGAATGGTAGAAAGCTTCTCTACTATCATAAGGTGCTGTCTTAACAGACTCACCCTTATAGTGAATTATTTTTGTCTCTGATACATAATGTACTTCATTTCCGTTTTCCCACACTCTAGCACAAAGGTCTAAATCCTCACCAAACATAAAAAAATCTTCATCAAAACCATTAAGACTATTATATATTTTAGACCTTATAAGCATACAGGAGCCACTAATTGCATCTACAGAGTGGTTTTTATTAGGGTCTAAATAAGTTAGATTATACTTTCCAGCCCATTTTGATTTTGGAAATATTCGATCTAAACCTAAAATTTTAGGAAGCGCAACTCTCAATGTTGGGAAAGATCTTTTACAAGATAATTGGAGAGTGCCATCAGCGTTTAAGATTTTAGGTCCTACCATGCCTACTTCTTTATTATCTGCTAAATGTTTGACAAGCAAAGAAACTGTATCCTCCTCAATAATTGTATCAGGATTTAAAATAAGATAGTAATCCCCAGAAGCGATTTTCACACCTTGGTTCACAGCCCTTCCAAATCCAACATTTTCATCATTTTCTATAACGTTGATAAAAGGATAATTTTCCCCAAGATATTCACAGGTTCCATCATAAGAATTATTATCGACTACAATAATTTCTATATTTATATAATCTGACCTACTAATAGCATCAATAGCGTGAGCTAAATATGAACGAACATTATATGATACTATGATTACGGAGACTCTTTTCATTTTAAACGTGCCATCCAAATATCTTCCATATCCTTAATCTCCATACCATAAAAATTGCTTCATAAACAATTTTTTTGGACATTTTAGACTGACCAATAGTCCTATCTGAAAAAATAATTGGTATTTCTTTTATCTTATATCCTTTTATCCAAGATCTAAAATTCATTTCTATTTGAAATGAATATCCCTGAGATTTTACTGAGTCTAGGTCAATATCAGATAGCACTTCTGATTTCCAAGCTTTAAACCCTCCAGTACCATCCATGATTGGCATACCAGTAATCACTCTAGAATAAGTGTTCGCACCATAGCTTAACATAAGCCTTCTTAGCGGCCAATTAACCACGCTAATACCATTAATATACCTACTACCAATAGCAAGGTCGTATTCATCTAATTGTTTGACCATCATTGGGAGGTCCTTTGGATTATGAGAAAGGTCAGCATCCATTTGAATTATACGGTCATAATTGTGTTTTAATGCCCATTTAAATCCATAGATATATGCAGTACCTAAGCCAGACTTTTTTTCTCTTATCTCAAGATGTAAATTTTTATAATCATTCTGTAATTCTTTTACTTTCTCACTTGTACCATCTGGAGAATTATCATCAACTATTAAAAGGTCAAACTCAGGGTTATCACCTAATACCATTTCTACAAGGCGGTTGATGTTCTTGCGTTCATTGTAAGTTGGAGATATAACTAAAATTTTCATTACTTTTGCTGTCCCAATATAGTATTTAAACATTCCTCGATAGTAGGAGGTTCCAAATTTAAAGTATTTTGAGCTAGTCTAGAATCAAGACCACCTTTAAGAGGCCTTGTCGCAATTTGCGCTAATTCAGATGTTTCAATGGGCTTAATTAAAGATTTTTTCAGATTAAATACATCTGCAATCTTTATTGCAAAATCAAACCTATTTATCCAGTCACCATCGCCCCAATGGATAATCCCATTTAGACGCTTCTCAATACACCTATCAATAACAATAGCCAATGAACTTGTCCACGTTGGATTGCTCCACTGATCGTTAACTACATTTATTTCTTGCTCTTTTTCTAATGAATTAATAACCCAATTCAAAAAGCTAGCAGATGAACCACTAGCATAATCATATAAAACGTTAGCACGAATTACTAGGCTATCTTTTGATTTGTCTAATAATAAATTTTCTGATGCTAATTTAGATGAGCCATATATATTCAAAGGGTTTGCAGTATCAGTCTCTTTATTTGGACCATCCTTCCCATCAAAAACATAGTCTGTTGAAATATGAATAATTGGACCATCAAAAACACTAACTAAACTTTCAATCCCTCCAACATTAATGGAGTAAGCTAAGTCCGGTTTTTTTTCACATAGGTCAACATTTGTTAATGCTGCAAGATTAATAACTAGATCTGGATTTGTTATTTTTAAAATATCTTTATAAAGCATTGAATTGGTAACATCTAAAAAAATATCTCCCTTGGCAAGCTTTTTACTTCTTGCAGTGGAGATAATAGTATATTTACTCCCTAGCATCATTCTTAATGATCTTCCTAATTGGCCTGTCCCACCAGTAATAAGTATAGTTTTCATTTTTAATTTTTACTTCCAGGACTCAATGATTTTGCAATAAGTCTCATCTGCCGAATAAATACAGCCTTTGGTTTACCTGGATTATGAACCAATGTGTTAATATGAAATGTTCTATCAGAATTATTATCATAGAATAGATAAGAATAAAACGGCCCCCCTTTTGCATCTAGTGAATCACTAGATTCCCAAACACCAGAACACTGCCAACCTTTATAATTATCAAAATAAATCTTTTCGAGTTTAAACATATGGTCATTAAATCTAATACTTTTATAATTATTAATGGGAAAATTCCATATTGCTGACCCAATAGATAGTTGATCCTCAATAATATTACCATCATCCCATTTTACAGATATCCAACGATATGGATATTCAGAGCCCATCCAAAAGAATGAATTTTTTTTATCATTCCTTATTATCTCCCATCCCCAAGGTATTTTTATATTCCATCCATAATCCGTTTTTAATTTTTCTTCATATTCGATCTGATTGTCATTAAATAAAAACCTACTCCCTCTTAGTATAAACTGTTCATCATAATATCCTCGTAAAAGCTCTTTATTTTTATTTATATCTTTAAATAAATGTTCTTTATCGATCGCATTGATTACTACATAAACCTGGTCTTTCGCGTGCAGGTCTCTTGTCAATAATAAAGGATTATCGTTTTCTTCAATATTTAACTGATTATCAGGCAATAGTTTTTGAATCAGCCTAAAGCCTGAATTTGAATTATCTCTATTGACTGCAGCAACAATGACTTGAGCATATCTTTTTAGATCTTGATAATATAGTGGCCTAGAAAAGATTAATTTATATAATGGCTCTGGTGCCGGCGTATAAATTGTATCATCAAATACCTTTATCAAATAATCACGAATAAGAGGCTCGTCTGCTTCTGAGCAGATTACTCTGATCTCGTCATCCATGCCTAGCGAATCTTTTTTCCCAGTGCAATCGAACACAATTAAGAAGAAAATAAATAAAAGTATTAACTTGATATAATCAAAGATTTTCATGCGCTAAATTAGCTTGGACTTTAGTTTTATACTACAATCTAGAAGTCCATTTAACATGCACTTTCCCATCCATAAATGAACTTTTTTCTGGGATAGCATATTGAATCTCGACAAGAGCTTTACCTGTTAATTTATACAAACCAATTCCCAAGCTACTTTTAGGTGTTTTGTCTTTAGAAATAGCCATATCAAAAAATAATAATGTTCTAAAAATTTGATTTTTCTGGAAATGTAGTTCTATTGACTGTATCGATATAGCATCAGAACTAAATTGTTTATCCATATAGCCCCTTAAGCTATTTATTCCTCCATATTTTATTTCTCTTGAAACGCTAATATTTCCGTTTAAAGCCTTGATCTGCTCAATCATTGATTTAAGGCACAAATTTATATTACCCATGAATGGGAAAATATGTTTCAGATTTAATTTATTTTTAAAATATAAATGATCATTATATGTATCTTTCCCAATATTGGAATCAATATTTAATCTCAAACCCCTATCAGGTAACAACCTTCTGTTTAGACTATTATGATTAAATGTGATAAAAATAGATTTATAGCTAGACCTTTGATACCTATTAATATATCCAAGATCTGTCACATTTATTCTACCCAATCTATATCCAATGTGAAATGCGCCATAATATGCATTTGATACCTCAAAATCGATATCAGAACTTGACTCAGTGTAAAGACCATTGACTAATTCGTACTTATAAAACAAACCTATCCCTAACCCGTTATAGAAAAGATGTGGATGTTGTAATTGGAAATTAAATGTCTGATTGGTTGAGTCTAGTTTCTTCCAATAAAAACCAAATCTCTCCATTGTATTCCAAAGGTTCTCTAACTTAATATCTAACTCACCATTCAATTCCCACTTATCATTGGAATTATTTGATGCTCCAAACAAGCCTGAAAAATGGCTGTTGAATTCTGGGTCTAAATCAACCGTCATCCCTACCCCATCATTTGAGTAATTTCCAATATCAATGATTGGCTCACTGCTTAAAAAATAGTATTTATTCATAATTAAACTTTTTTTATTTTTTATGGTATCAAAAAAGTTCTTGTCAATAATAACATTTGAGACATTCTCAGCTATATGGTTTAAATATTTTTGATTGATATTATTTTTTGGAATCATCAAAACAGTGTCTATTTTTTTTTCTACATTTCTTTTCTTATAAACAATATTATTAAATTGGTTATCATATGACCTTAAATAATATTCTGCACTTAAGGATTGATTAGATTGTAAGATAGAATCAATTTTATTCAGGATATAAATACTATCAGGAGTATTGAATTTGATAGTATCACCACAGATTGCAATCTGAAAAAACATAAAACAGGTTAAATATTTGCTATAGGTACGCACGAAACTCACCTAAGACTGTAATTAGATTTTTATACCTGTAATTATCTATATAGCTAATTGATAAGGAAAGAGATATATCTTTCTTTAAAAAATAATTCACTCTTGAATTAATATTAATATTTTCACCAATCGTAAGCCCATTTAAAGCCTCGGGCGGTAAAATATTGATACCAGAATCTTCTTTATTACGCTGCCAAGCCACATTCGTTTGAATACTCCCAGATTGCCCAAGATAAAACCTCGCATTATACTCAAATCCAAGACCTCCACAATTAAAATTGTCAGCATAGAACCTTCCTCTATCACCACCAAATCTCATTGTTACATCTGATTCTAAATTACCTTTATTTTTAGTGTACATACTTATCTGATACCAACTACCAAAGATATTACGATTTCTTATACTTATAAAATCAGACTCTATATTTTTACTATGAGAAAACCCTGCTATTTTTAAATTGATATTCTTACTTATACTTAAATAACAATCTAAACCAGTCTCAGTATTTTCAAATAAATCATTTCCCCTAGGATCATATCCTTGAAGATCATAAGAAAATATATTGTAAGCCCGAAAACGATCTATAGGCCTTTGTAAATTCCAATCTACTTCAATAATATTGTGAATATAGGATCTGTACAGGTCGCCATATGACACTACCGGCTTTATGAATCTTTTTAGATTAAATCTCTTACCACTATAATCATAGTTTGTATTCATTCTAAACTTTATAAAAGGATATCCTTCTATTTTTTGTAGATCAAAAACTATTTTTTGGAAGCCATTAATATTTATCATGTCTACCCTCTGCCCAGATGGAATAGTATAAGAAATATATGAACCATTAGGATCTCTAATATATGCATTAAAATCACGGTCATATCTATATTCTCCAAGACCTACCCCGATAGAGTCATAAACGATAGAATAATTTTCATTTTGAGTCCTTTCTGTAGATGTATTTAACTCAAAATATATTGGACTACTTGGCCTTTTATAAGACATTTTCATTCTTCCAAGTACATAATCCAGGTTATCCAATTCTTCACCATATTTTTTTATACGTTTCTTTAAAATTATATTATTTTTCCAACCTAATCTGTTTTGATTATTATATTGAAGAGATGTTATAAAATCTTCACTATACTGATTATCATTTAGCTGATACACAGTTTTATCTTTTCTTTTATCAATACCCAAGCTCATTGATCTATTTTCTTTTTGGTAATTTAGCCCACCACCCAATATATCATAACTCAAGGTATTAGACTTAGTCTCCTCTCGAAATCGAAAAAATGGACTAAAATAACCAAAATTTGATATAATATTAGCATTTGTATATTCATAATCACCAATATCTGATGATACCCGCTGATGCTGAAAATTAGTACCAGTCAAAATTCCACTAGTAATCTTTTGATCAATTGCTATTCTATCTTTTTTAATTAAGCCAATATCCAAGCCAGAATATTTGAAGGAAGTACGACTAAAATCATCAACACCTAAAAAAAAATCCATAGTAAACTCACTCTCATCTACTAAACCAATACTATCTAAATCCCAATGTCGTTTATATTGCGCATTTCGATCTAGCCCGACTGATGAATAATTTTTATCTCTTATTAAATTATTTGCAGACAATGTATATGTAACATATTCTGTTTCAATAGAGTCTAGTGCAATACGAAACTCGTAAAGTCCTCCATTTGTTGATTTATTAGCGCCTGATAGAATATTATTATCTCTTATTGAATTAGATATAGATGTGGAAATAGATATTTTATCTCCTAAGTTATAACTACCGATTGCATAGTATAGATCTTTAGACTGCGGTCCACTTATTTTTTGATAAGGACTATAGAGGTCCTTATTCCCCAAACTGATATTGTCATAATATTGATAATAGACTTGCCCTGCATCAGATATTATCTTTTCGTAGTTCCCTCTTGCATTATAAGTAAAAGTAACTTTATATCTACTATATTCATTTACTATCCGATTAGGGTCATATATAAAAATATCACCATCTAGATAATAGTCTCCGGTAGAGTCAGTAACGGCACCATTAATAATTAAATCTCCAACCTTGCCATTAGCGATTTTTTGATAAAGCTCACTGTCTGATGACAAGCTATTCGCATTATCTTTCTCCCTCATAAAACCGGTAACGATATCAAAGCTCTTTGATAGATTCGATTTATATGTTCCACTTGTAATCTTTTGAGTATACAAACCATCTACATACTCATACTCAAGAAGAATATCCGAATCAAAATGTATAAGATTTTTAGCGGTGAATGTTATTTCAGCTAATGAATAATCAATCACATAATCATAATTAGCACCTCTGGTCATTATCTCGCCATCAAGCCAAACTTTTTCTGATCCTGAGATCAAGGAAATATCTTTACTGCTTTCTTTTGACATTAAATCATACGGCCCCTGAACACCGTCTATCCCATTTATATCTAAAGACATATACTTACCTCTAGTAGTAGAAATAAGACCGTTACCTGAAAAGTTTTTGTATTTAAAGTTATTGTTTATTCCAATTACATTACGCTCAATATTTATAAGTTTAGATATATTATTTTTATACTTTATGTCGCCCGCATCCAATGAAAAGTTTGGATGTTGCAATGCTATATAAACCTGGTCAATATCTTCAAGATTTCGAGTGTTCCCCTCAGGTTGAATTAACATATCTTGGTCGCTTAATACAGCACTAAGCATAATATTATTATCCAACTCACCGCTAATATTTAGATTAAGTCCACCTGTAAATTCAGACATACCATTTGTAGCAATGTTTATCTGTCGATTAAAAGTCCCCGAGGTATATAATTTATTATTATGGCTAATATATTTATTTTGTAAATAATTTTCTTTTTCTGGTTTGTTTTTCATATTTAGATCCAAATCAGGGAGATCCTTCCATAATGGCCCAATTATTAGAGGGAGGTTTTTATTTATTATTTCATAGGTTACAATAAAAGATTTTGATGCGAGATGACTATTATTCCAATATATTATTCCATTAACATAGTCTACGCTATCTGGAAGAGAATTCTTATCGTCAATTGAGATATTTATTGACTCAGGATAAATAAAACTATTTTTTAAAATATATTTATTTTTATCCTCTTGAAACCGTATTGTATCGTTAATAAATGTAGATTGTGAAAATAGGGCTCCAATCATCAGGAGTCCAATAAATAGACATTTACTATTTAAACTGTGCATTTAAAATCAAAATATGGTCTTTTGATAATACAGCGACAGATCTATTCATACTTTTTATATCTAATATTGGAATACTAACCTCTGGTATCTTTAGCTCGCTATTAAAGAAAATTGATGATCCATCACCAGATTTATTAAAAACGAGCCATTCTTCTCTAACAGGCACCAAAAATTCAGCATTTATTATATTTGGGTAATGTGAGCTTTTATAATCTCCATGCCTAGAAAAAATGTGAACACTATTATCACACCCTAATATCCCAATATCTCCCTTCTCATTAATCATAATTTGAGATATACAATAATCAATATTATCATATCTTTTTAAGTCTATATGAGGAATCTGACCTAAGCTTCCTCTCTTAAATAAAAATATACTATGATATTGAGAAGAATACATGTAAATGGCTCCCCATTTATCAATAGCGGCCCTTTCAGGATAAATCCTAGGCTCAAGACTTACCTCATTCATATAAATTAAACGATAATCTAATGATATTATCTTATTATCCAGTCTATCAATTAATAAAATACCATTTGGTGCGACACCAACCCATATAGGCTCAGAAAAAGACACTGTTTTCCGCCCAAAACCCCCAACCAATTGTATATCATTTAATGAGCCAATACTAACAAGCTGGTGATTAATTTTATCTAGCAATAAAAAATTACCTGCGACACCCCATTCAAAAACATCAGGGTTGATATCTAATATTTCTAATTCTGGTGGGAAACTTTTATAATCAACTATATTAAGTGCAGGCTGGGATTGTAATACACAACAATAAAACGTTACACAAAAAAAAACTCTATAGATTTTTCTCAACATCAACATGCGATATTGGTTTTAAAAGAAAATAACTCCCTATACAGATCATAATAACACTAATGATTTGAGCTCCACTAAAAATGTCAAATAAATACTTTTCATTTGTTCTAATAAATTCAATACAAAACCTTTCAATGCCTGCAATAACTAGATAACTGAAAAATAAACTCCCTGGGATTATTATCTTACTTCTCATTTTCCATAAAATTATAAAAAATACAAAACCTGCAAATGATTCATATAACTGAGTAGGATGGACAGTAATTATCTCAGAAGTAAAATTAGAAGTATCTATCCATGGATAGTACAAAGAAAAACTCGAGACAGTCGTTGGTGGCAATCCATTTGGAAAAGATACTGCCCATGGTAATGTACTAGGGAGCCCATAATCGTCACCGACTAGGAAGCACCCAAACCTGCCGATTGCATAACCTATCATTATTAAAGGTGCAATAACATCAGCAAATACAAACCAAGGAAGTTTACGTTTATTTAATATTATAGTCACACATGTAGTACTTCCTATAAGGCCTCCCAAAAATACAAGACCCGATCCACTAAATATCATCCCTGCCGGATCATTAATTGTACGATCAAGGTTTTCAATGAGATAGTATATTTTTGCGCCTAAAACTCCTCCAATAGCCGCCCAAAATATAATATCTGAAGCAATTTCAGTATCATATTTGAGTCGTTTCATCTCTAAATGCAATAAAAAGAAGCAGGTGTAAAAGGCTGTTACTAACATTAAGCCAAAAGAATAAATTTTTACTGGACCAATTTCTAGAACAACGGGAAACATTTTTAGATTTTCAATTTAGTTAATCAAAATTATTATAATGTACTGTAGCAAATGTAGTCATATTATTATCTTTTACAGTTATAAATAATTACAATAATAAAACGATCTTTTTAATTAATAGTTCCAAATAAAATCTATCTACCTATGTATTTAATTAGTAGAGTAGGTTGTAATCTTAATTAATACTATCAAATCATATATGCTATGCGTGTATGCTGTGATTCCAAACCCTCTTGTAAAATACAATGCACCAAGAACGATGCCAGCAAAAAATCTCAATAAAAATAATTCCATTGAAAAATAGTCACCATATTCGCCCATAAAATGAAATGCTGAAAATAAACCAGCTGCTATTACTAAGGCGGCTGTTCTTCTTATCTTAACATTCCATAAAAAAACAAAATCAATTATACCTGATAAACCAGCAATCAACAAAACCCTAAATAAAAATTCCTCATAAATTCCTGCTCCAATCGCAAGTGTTACCTGTTGAATTATTGTTTTACCTATGGGATTCATAAGTACAAGCATAAATTTGAATAATAAAAAATATAAAACAAAAGCCCAGCATATACTTTCAAATAACATTATAAATAAGTAATTCGCACGTATATTATTTTTATTCTTATCTTTCATAAAGAAGAAATATGTAAAGATAGAACCAACTAAAAAAATAGCTCCTAGACCATATAAGCCATAAATACCAAATGACTCAAGGAGAGTTCTCATTAAAAAATCTGCCCCATTTCTAACAACTATTATATCATCACTTGATAAAAATAAAATACCAACTTCGTAAATTATAAAAAGAGGAATTGTAAATAAAAATGAGTAAAACGATGACCTAGTGCTTGAAAAATACGACATCAAATAAAAATAAAACTTAATCTTCTCCTATTTGCAAAGCTGCTAATAATGCTTCTTGCGGTATTTCGATTTTCCCAATCATTTTCATTCTTTTTTTACCTTTTTTTTGTTTTTCCCAGAGCTTTCTCTTTCTGGTTATATCACCACCATAACACTTTGCTGTTACATTTTTTCTAAGCGCTTTTACCGTAGTCCTAGCGATAATCCTGCCATTTAATGATGCTTGTATTGCGACCTCAAACATTTGCCTAGGAATAAGTTCTTTAAGTTTGCTACACATTGCAACCCCTCTATGATAAGCATCATCTGAATGACATATTGAAGAAAGAGCATCTACGGAATCACCATGCATTAAAATCTCTAGTTTTTTAAGATCAGCAGGAGCGAATTCTTTAAAATCATAATCTAATGATGCATAGCCTCTCGATAATGATTTAAGCTTATCATAAAAATCAAATATTATCTCACCGAGAGGTAAATCATAATATATTTGAGCTTTTTCAGGAGATAAGTAATTTGTATTTTTATAAATACCTCTCTTTTTTTGACACAGAGTCATTATAGCTCCAATATATTCTTTAGGAGCCAATATTTCTGCAGAAACCATAGGCTCTAATATTTTATCAATGTCTCCCGTGCTTGGCATTTGCGATGGTGTATTTATTTTTATTGTTTCTCCGTCTCTAAGCAAAATCTCATAAACAACATTTGGCGTAGTAGTAATAAGATTTAAGTCAAATTCTCTCTCTAATCTCTCTTGTATAATTTCCATATGCAATAAACCTAAAAACCCACACCTAAATCCAAAACCAAGTGCCTCACTAGTTTCTGGTGAGAACTCTAATGATGCATCATTTAGCTTAAGTTTTTCAAGAGCAACTCGCAATTGGTCATATTCGTCTCCATCAACAGGATATAAGCCTGAAAATACCATCGGCTTAATTTTTTTATATCCTGATAGCGGTTCTAAACAAGGACTATCCCTAGATGTTATTGTGTCTCCCGGCTGTATATGGGCCATATCACGTATACTCGCGACTATATATCCAACATCACCAGATTTCAACTCTTCAGCTTCGATCATCTTTAAAACAAAGTGGCCAACCTCCGTAATCTCATATGTTTCACCATGAGCATGAAACTTTATCGACATCCCTTTTTTAATAACACCATCAAATACACGTACATAAGGAATCGCACCTCTATAGTTATCATATGTTGAATCAAATATTAATGCTCTTGTTAAATCAAGATCATTATTGGAAGGTGGCGGAATTTTATTTATTATCGCTTCAAAAATTAAGTCAATACCATGCCCACTTTTTGCACTTGCTTCAATTATATCATCCTCATCGCAACCTATTAGTTCAATAATTTGACTTTTAACATCTTGTGTCATAGCAGAAGGCAGATCCACTTTGTTAACAACTGGAATAATAGTAAGGTCGTTTTCTATAGCAAGATAAGCATTCGAAACTGTCTGAGCCTCAACTCCTTGAGCCGCATCAACTAATAAAAGAGCCCCTTCGCATGCAGCCAATGAGCGACTGACCTCATAGGTAAAATCAACATGTCCTGGCGTATCAATAAGATTAAATACATATGATTTTTCATCCTTATGTTTATAATGCATTTGAATAGGATGACTTTTAATGGTGATGCCTCTCTCACGCTCTAAATCCATACTATCTAAGACCTGGTTCTGCATCTGTTTTCTCGATAAAGTTTTGGTCTCCTCTAATAGTCTATCCGCTAGAGTAGATTTACCATGATCAATATGAGCAATGATTGAAAAGTTTCTTAATAAATCTTTATTCATTACCTGAAATTACAGAGCCAGGATGTAGATTTATTATGAAAATATGATTATATACAAAATATTTTAATTAGTTAGAAGGTAAAAAACTTCGCAACTAAAATTAACAATGCTCAAATACGTTTTAATAAATCCTTTTTCTTTTTTTCATAGTCTTTCTCACTGATCATACCTTTTTCTTTAAGAATAGCTAATTTTTCTATTTGCATAATAATCTCATCTACACTAACATATTTATCAGAATTACTTTTATCTTGAACAACGACTATCTTTTTACTATGAGGTCGGTGACAATAATTATAATTCCACTTCCAACTCGGCCACATATAATTATAACCTAAACTAATATTTATTTTTGGTTTCTTATGTACTTTATGAACTGGATGCTTTTTCTTATGTTTCCTCCTCTTATGTTTACCATTATGTGGAAAAGCTAAAGAAAATGAAATAACTAAAAATAATATAATCTTAATGTAGCGCATTTTATAACCTCTTTTAGCTGGTTAGAATATTAGACGCAGTATAATAGAAAAAGTTAAAACTAGTATTTTCTTTGAAGCTGTAATAATCTAAAATTAGCTTTATCACTTAATCCATCTTGCATTAAAGAGACAACTCTCATTGCTTCTAATACTGGTATTTTTTGATTATCAGAGTTTGCGTATAAAGCATCCATATGCATTATTATAATAGATAAGTTATACCCTGCCTCTTCAGAGACGTATTCATCAGCAATATTATAGAACCTTTCAATATAGTATGGTTGTATCCAATTCTTATCATGTAGATATTGTTTAGCCACCTCAACCTTATGACTTTTCTTTAGAAGACTGATTGCTCCATACGCACCATTAACAAAAGATAATTTTTCAGAATCTGAAAGACCCAGCCAAAACTCAGACGGCAGGTTTGAATTAGAAGATTGACTATATAATGTTATTAAACAAAGTGAAAACCATATACTGAAAAATTTTCTCATATTAAATCCTTCTGGTAATGATTTACAATTGGAAACCTTCTTCCTACACCAAAAGCTTTTTTGGATATTCTAATTCCTATTGGTGCTTGTCTCCTTTTATACTCATTATTTATGATTTTATCATATACAAAATCAATAATTTTCTTATCATATCCATCATCAATTAGTTCTTTCTTTGTCATTTTCTTTTCAATAATTGAATCTACCAAAGGAGAGACCAAATCATAATCAAAGGGATCGACCTGATCAGGTGCTAACTCAGCAGATGGTGGTTTATTAATCGTATTAAACGGTATAACATTTGATTTGTGTTCATTAATCCAATTAGCGAGTAAATAAACATCTTTTTTATTTAAATCAGAGATTACTGAAAGCCCTCCATTCATGTCTCCATAAAGAGTGCAATATCCTAAAGCCAGTTCTGTTTTATTTCCAGTTGATAGGACTAACCAACCAAATTTATTGGAAAGCGCCATAAGTAAATTTCCTCTAGATCTAGCCTGAATATTTTCTTCAGTTGTATCTCTAATATTATTTTTAAAATGTGGTGACAAAGTTTCCTCCATAGATATTACCATATCATTAATTGATATTGATTTAAAATCAATCTCTAGATTATCAGCTAATTGTTTTGCATCTTCTTTACTGTGATCACTACTAAAACGAGATGGCATAGAAACACCGTGAACAAAATTATTTCCTAATGCATTGCATGCTAGAGCAGCGACGACAGCACTATCGATACCACCAGAAAGACCTATGACAGCATCTTTAATCCCAGATTTAGAAAAATAATCTTTTATGCCTAGGCATAACGCATCATAAATATTTTCATTTCTAGATTTATAATTAATATTAATACTGTTTTTATTATTAAGGTCAATTAATAATATATCCTCTTTAAATGATGCTGCCTGTCCAATGCAATTACCTTCTTTATCAAAAGCGATAGAGCATCCATCGAAAACCAATTCATCTTGCGCTCCAACAAGATTACAATAAAGCATAGGTACCTGTAATTCTTTTACTTTCCTCTTAATTAAGTTAACACGATCTTTTAATCTATTCTTACTATAAGGTGAAGCTGATATATTAATAATAATATCCGCACCATTTTTTTTCTGAACATTAGAAACTTTTATGTCATAATCAGAATCCCATAGATCTTCACATATTTGAATTCCTACATTAATTTTTTTGCCATTATTTTCTATAGGCCATATGCCAGGTATTTCCCCAGAAGTAAAATATCTAGTCTCATCAAATACATCATATGTAGGCAATAAAATCTTGTCATAACTATTGATTACTTTCCCATCTTGACATAGAGCAGCACTATTATATAATTTATTATTTTCAGCTCTTACATAACCTACAATCATTGGGACAGAACAAAATTCTGATAGTTTTTCAACTTCCTGATAATTTTTTGTAACAAAATCTTTCTGCCATAATAAATCCTGAGGAGGATAACCAGTTATAGCCATCTCAGGAAAGACCACTAGGTCCGCACCTTTATTTTTAGCATCATTATAATGTTTTTCTATTAAATCAAGGTTAGAGCTAAATGATCCGACAGTAGGATTGATCTGACAAAGAGCAATCTTCATTAATATTCTATCTCAAATATTGAATATTCAACATATGAATCTTCCCAAGAATAATCTATCTTATCCACCCTTGAATCAGGCGAACCATTTTGCAGATATTTTTTAAATTCTTTAAGATTTTCTTCTCTTCCTGAGACTTTTATAAAAACAGTCCCATCTTCTAAATTTTTTACAATACCAACTAATTCAACCCTCGTCGCAAAATCATATGTGTATTTTCTAAAGAAAACACCTTGAACTTTTCCATATACCTTAGCATTTAATACTTTCATAAAATTTTAAATAAATATATGATTAAGCTTTTCTATCACTTCAGACTCAGCACCAACTTTTTGAACACCAGCAATATCCCATGTTTCTAAGCCAATAACTGGTTTGTTGAGCTGCAATGCATATGCTATTTCACTTAGAGTCCCATGTCTCCCACTTATAGCAACCGAAGCCTCACAACTATATGCTAGTAACGCATTTCTAGTAATCCCCATATTAGTAGCGATAGGAATATTTATATAGGGATTCATTTCATCAGTATTTAAACCTTTTAAAATTCCTACACATTGACCACCATCATCATAAACACCCTTTGCTATTGCTTCCATTACACCTTTACCTCCACCACAATATACAAGATATTTATTAGCATTTAATAATTTTCCGAGATTATAAGTCTTATTATAAATTTTTTTAGTTATCTCACGACCTCCAAAAACAGAAATACGCGCTTTATAATCCATTAAGGATCGAGCCTCGCCATAGTTCTAGGAAAAGGGATAGTCTCTCTTATATGTTTGGTACCACATATCCATGCCACAACACGCTCTAGTCCAAGACCAAACCCTGAATGAGGTACTGAACCGTACTTGCGAAGATCAAGGAACCACTGAAATGGTTCCAATGGAAGATCATGATGCCTTATACTTTTAATCAAAATATCAATGTCATCTTCTCTCTGTCCGCCACCAACTATTTCTCCATAACCCTCAGGTGCAATCATATCTACACCTAATGCTAAATCGTTATTATGGCCATCTCTTTTCATATAAAACGGTTTAATATTTGCTGGCCATCGATGTATCATAATAGGCTTATTAAATTGCTCCGAAAGTAGAGTTTCATCAGGGGCGCCAAAATCACTGCCATATTTAAATTCACTTCCATTTTCAATAAGAATTTTTGATGCTTCATCATAAGTGATTCTTGGAAAAGGAGGAATAATATTTTCGAGTAATGAGATATCTCTTTCTAAGGTTTCTAATTCCATTAAACAATTCTCTAAAACTCTTTGAATAATAAATCCAACTAAGTTTTCTGCCCAAGTCATATTCTCATCAAGCTCAACAAAAGCCATTTCAGGTTCAACCATCCAAAACTCTGTCAGATGGCGACGAGTCTTTGATTTTTCAGCCCTGAAACATGGACCAAAACAATATGTTTTCCCAAATGCTGTTGCACCAGCTTCTTGATATAATTGTCCACTTTGAGTTAAGTAAGCAGAACGCTCAAAATAATCAACACCAAAAAGTGTCGTTGTCCCTTCTACTGAATTACCAGTGAAAATTGGTGAATCAATTAATGTAAATTCATTGTCATCAAAAAAATCACGAATAGCTTTAACAATTTGGTGCCGGATTCTCATAATAGAGTTTTGTCTTTTTGACCTTAGCCATAAATGCCTATTAGACATTAAAAAATCAGCGCCATGATTTTTATTCGATATCGGATATTCTTCTATAGTATGGTTCACAACTGTTACCTGACTAACGCTTAATTCATATCCACCAATTGCTCGTGGTTCTTTCTTGACCTTACCAAGTACGATCACTGAGTCTTCTTGATTTAATTTTTGTTCAAGATTAAATGTATCGCTATCACACTCGCCATTAACAACGACACATTGTAACAAACCTGTACCATCTCTTAAAATTAAAAACCAAATTTTACCTACACTCCGTCTATTATATACCCATCCTTTTAACTCCACATCCTGATCAACAAAATGTTCTAATTTATTTATTGTTACAGTTTTCATTTAACATTCCTCTCTACCATGTAGTCATAATATCATTAATTAGATCTTCTGCAATTTTTTGAATAGCAACATTAGAAGCAAATAGCCTAGGCTCTCCAAATTCATCATCATCATCTGAATCAATTTTACCATCATTATCATTATCAATTCCATCTGTCCCTATATCACCACTTAAACCATAGGCTCCCCAACCAGAGTAATTGCCTTTCAATAAAATTTTATCATTCTTTATGTCATACCACTCAATATTAACATCTATCTTATAACGGTATTCTGAAACAGACTCATTTTTATTATATGTATATGGTCCATCGATTACTTTCTTGATTGTCCCACGTAAAATAGAATCAGCATTATCATCAATCACTTTTAAAATACCTTCATCATTAAAGCGACTTTGGATGCCATCAGTAATATTCTCTGAGATGCCAAATTCAGCTGTCTCATTTTCAACCATTGGTATAGCAATTGTTTTTATATGTGGAGGCAACGAACCTGATAAAGAATAAAAACTACAAGAAAATAAAATGAATAATAACAGAAGTATAACTATTTTAAATTTAAACTCATTAATCATTATTTATTCCGCTTGATTTTTGGTTCTAGGTTATAATCCTCAATTTTTCTGTATAAAGTTCTTTCACTTACACCTAAAGACCGAGCAGTTTTTCTTCTATTATTATTATAAAATCGAAGGGTTCTAATAATTGCTTCTTTTTCAAGTTCTTTGATTTTTATTTCACCAATAGCATCATCTCGAATTAATGGCTGACCATCCTCTGTAATTTCCATATTTAAATCAGGCAAAGGCGAAATAACCTTCATTGCATCACTTGGAATCGCTGTACTTACTCCAATAATATTATTTTCTTTATCAACAGTCAGTAAATTTCTAATAATTTCTGTGTCTTGTCTTAAAAGTAATAACTGCCTAAGAATTATATCTATTTCTGCTTGCTCAGATGATCTATCTACAGTAATAGGCAATTGATTATTATCAATAATTGGACTTGGCAGTACTTCATTCAGTTCTCGATTAACCATTTCTACCGTTATACGCTCACCTTTTTCTAAAACCATTATCTTTTCAATGAAATTCTTTAACTCTCTGATATTCCCTGGCCAGTCATATTGTTTCATCAATCTAATTGCCTGAGGCATAAAGCCTCTATATAGTATCTCATTAGATCTAGTGAACTCCAATGCAAACCTTTCTACAAAAGGATTAATATCTTCAACTCTTTCTCTTAAAGAGGGAATCTGAACATTTACAGTTTTAAGTCTATAGTATAAATCTTGGCGAAATTGTTCTTTTTTAACTAAATCTGATAAATTCTTATTTGTAGCTGCAAGAACACGCACATCTGTATATCTAACTTTGGACTCACCAACTCTCATGTATTCACCCGTCTCTAATACCCTTAGTAATTTTACCTGAGTTTCTAAAGGAGCTTCCCCTATTTCATCTAAAAAAATTGTTCCTTTATTCGCCTGTTCGAAATAGCCTTTCCTATCATCAGATGCTCCTGTAAAAGACCCTTTTTTATGACCGAACAATTCACTCTCAATAATACCTTCTGGTATAGCACCACAGTTTACTGTTACCATAGGAATATTCGAACGTTTACTATGCTTATGTATAGCTCTAGAAACAACTTCTTTACCAACACCAGATTCTCCAGTTATTAGTACAGAGATATCTACAGGAGCAACCTGCGATATGAGTCTTAAAACTTCTAATATTTTGTCAGAAGTACCAATTATACTAGATTGCTTTTGTAAACGCTGTAAATCTATTTCCATTTACTTATCCTATAGTTTTAACTATTGTAAATTTTCCAAGTTGAATCAATAATTGTATGTAAATCAGAATATTTTGGACTCCAATTGATTAATGCACTAGCTTTTTTTGAATCTGCTATAACAGTATCAGCGTCACCAGCCCTTCTATTAACAAAATTATAATTTATATTTTTACCGCTTATTTTTTTAACCATTTTAATCACATCTAATACTGAATGACCTTCTCCAGTACCCAGATTGATTATTAAATTTTTATTATTCTGAGATAGATAATCTAATGATGTTATATGCCCTGTTGCTAAATCAGTCACATGAATATAATCACGCACGCCAGTGCCATCTTTAGTTGAATAATCGTTGCCATATATATCTAAATACTCTTTATATCCTAAAGCTACTTCAATAACGATCGGAATAAGATTTTGTGGATTTACTTCTTTACCTTTTATTCGTTTGTTTATGTTATAACCTGCGGCATTAAAATATCTAAGTGTGCAATATTTTAGTCCCTTTAAAGCACTGAACCATTTAAGATTTCGCTCAATAACAAGTTTAGTATACCCATAGTAATTGACTGGGCTCTGATTGTGCAATTCATCTACTGGATTATATTCTGGCTCACCATAAATGGAAGCGCTAGAAGAAAAAATAAATTTATCAATATTATTCTGAACACAGGCTTTAATTAAATTTATACCACCTATGATATTATTATTCGCATATTTTAAAGGATCAGTCATTGACTCCCCAGCTGCTTTATAGGCAGCTAAATGAATGACCGAATCAAAACGATTAGAACTCATAACTTTAGATAAATCATTATCAGACAGGGTAGACCCTTTAAAAAAAGTAATAGAATCATCAATATTTTCTCTTAATCCACTTGAAAGGTCATCAAAGACAACAACTTCATGGCCAAACTTTATAGCTTCTAAAACGATATGAGAACCAATATATCCGCATCCACCAACAATTAATATTTTCATATAGCTACTTTCTTAATATTTTTCTCTATATTATTTATCTCATCACGCATTTTCGCTGCTTTTTCAAAATCTAAATTTTCTGCAGCCTTTATCATTTCTTTTCTTAGTTCAAGTAATATCATTTCTCTTTCATCTGAAGTCATTTTTTTAAAATCCAACTCTTCTGAAATTATATTATCATTTTCCATTGAACCAGCAACTGATGTTGAAAGCATGATCTCATCAATAGATTTATTAATGGTTTGAGGCGTGATATTATTGTCATAATTATATTTATTTTGCAATACTCTTCTTCTTTTTGTTTCTTGTATAAGATTCTGCATTGCATCGGTTATTTTATCTCCATATAAAATAACAGTTCCCTTGATATTTCTTGCTGCTCTACCCGCCACTTGCAATAAACTAGTTTTTGATCTTAAAAAACCTTGTTTATCAGCATCTATTACAGCTACCAAACTTACTTCCGGAAGGTCTAGACCCTCTCTTAATAAATTAATACCGATTAAAACATCAAAATTTCCAATTCTTAAATCTCTTAATATCTTAACGCGTTCGACACTATTGATATCAGAATGAAGATAACGAACTCTAATATTAACTCCACTTAAATAATCGGTTAAATCTTCTGCCATCTTTTTCGTTAATGTAGTGATCAATACTCTCTCTTGATCTTTAGTTCTTTTTCTTATCTCACCTATCAAATCATCAATTTGACCTTTCGTTTTTCTAACTTCTACTTTAGGATCAAGTAAGCCTGTAGGCCTTAAAAGTTGCTCAATTACTACACCATTACAAAATTCTAATTCTACGTCTGAAGGCGTAGCTGAAACAAAAATCAATTGATTCTGTGCTTTAATAAATTCCTCATATTTTAAAGGCCTATTATCAAGTGCGCTAGGAAGCCTAAAACCATGTTCTACAAGAGAGGTTTTCCTTGCTCTATCTCCATTATACATTGCTCTAATTTGAGGCAAAGTAACATGTGACTCATCTAATATTGTGATATAATTATCCTGGAAAAAATCAATTAATGTAAACGGTTTTTCTCCTACTTCCCTGCCTGAAAAAAATCTTGAATAATTTTCAATACCAGAACAGTAGCCAAGCTCAATCATCATTTCAATATCAAAGTTAGTACGTTGTTCAAGGCGCTGCGCCTCAAGAAGTTTATTATTAGTTCTTAAGAAATCAAGTCTTTGACCAAGTTCTTCTCTTATTTGCTCGATAACCTCTAAAGTTTTTTCTTTATCAGTGACAAAGTGTTTTGCCGGAAATATTACACATGAATCAAGTTCTTCTATTATCTCCCCAGTTAGATAATCAAACTTGGATATTTTATCTATCTCTGTACCAAAAAGCTCTATTCGAATACATAGATCTTCATATGCGGGAAAAATTTCGATAATATCACCTAAGACACGAATATTTCCTCTCTCAAGAACCTGATCATTCCTTGCATAATGTATATGAACTAAATCTGATAGTAGCTTTCTTCTATCTAAATATTTTCCTAAAATTATTTTAACTGAGTATTTAATGTAATCATCAGGCGCTCCAAGTCCATATATACAAGACACAGAGGAAACAACTATTACATCATCCCTAGCCATCAATGAACTAGTAGTCTTCAACCTAAGCTTATCAATTTCATCATTGATAGAGGCATCTTTTTCTATATATGTATCTGTTGTTGGTAGATAGGCTTCAGGCTGATAATAATCATAGTAACTGATAAAATATTCAACAGCATTTTTAGGAAATAACTGTTTTAATTCTCCATATAATTGAGCAGCCAGCGTTTTGTTATGAGACATTACCAATGTTGGTCTTTGCACAGCCTCTATTACATTCGCAATTGTAAAAGTTTTGCCTGAACCTGTAACACCCAATAAAGTTGCATAACTATCACCATCATTTACTGATTTAGTTAAGTCAGCAATTGCAGAAGGCTGATCTCCTTTTGGCGTAAAATCAGATATAATTTTAAAATCTGCCATAATGGCTAATTTACAAACTTTCCGAGAGAATCGTCAATGGCAGACTTTATAATATTACTTACTATTAAAGTAGGCTCTTTGAGACTTTAATAATTACCTTACTTAGTTTTTTTGAGAGCTTGATTTTTTTAGATATTGTGTCAGAAGATTGCATTGAGATATCTTTTATATCATCAAATTCAATGAATAATTTTTTTATGGTTTTTTGCCCAACTCCAACAATATTTAACAATGGAGACTCTAACATCGTTTTGTTTCTTTTATTTTTTTGGAAAGAAATAGCAAAGCGATGTGCTTCGTCTCTTATTCTTTTTAATAAAACTAAACCAGAAGAATTCTTATGTATTATTTGGGCATCAGGATTACCAGGGATAAAGACTTCCTCTAGCCTCTTAGCTAAACCAATAACAGGTATATAATCTAGACCTAAGTTTCTTAAAGCAGATGTTGCCATATTTAATTGACCTTTACCACCATCGATTAATATCAAGTCTGGGAAAGAAGCGTTTTCTTTTTTTAATCGATTATATCTTCGAAAAACTACTTCTCGAATAGATGCAAAATCATCAATCTTGTTCACTGATCTAATATTAAACTTTCTATAATTATTTTTCCGAGGTTTACCATTAACAAATGAGACCATAGAAGCAACAGTATTCGTACCTCCTAAGTGTGAAACATCAAATCCTTCTATCGTTTTAGGAGGTACTTCTAGATTTAAATCATTTTGTAATTGTGATAATACATTCGGAACATTCTCTTGATACTTTTTTCTTTTAATGACCCACTCATTTAAAAGTAATTCTGCATTCTTCATAGTAATTGATAATTCTTTTGATTTTTCACCGATTTTAGGATACTCAAAACGTACTTTTGCACCCCTCTCCTGAGTTAAAAGATTTAGTAAGTTTTTATCATTTGTTGGCTTTTCAGGTAATGAAATAAGTGGTGGAATAAGATTGCTATTTAAATAAAAACTTGTAATCACTGTTTTAAAAGTATCTGCGTCAGAATAAAATAAGTTTTGCAATGATATCTTTTCCCTACTGTATATAAAACCATTCCTTATTCTAATAACTACCATAATACCTATATTATCGATACTAGCAAGCGCAAAAATATCTCTATCATCATAAGTAGATCTAATCTGACTTCTTTTTGAACTAAAACCTTTTATTGAATTTAACTGATCTCGATATCTTGCAGCATCCTCATATTGCATGCTATTTGATGCAATTAACATTTTCGATTTAATGTACTCTTCTATTTTATTAGTATTACCATTCATAAATGATATAACATGATTGATCATCTTATTATATTTTTTTTCAGATACAAGACCCTCGCAAGGTCCTTCACATCTTTTAATATGGTAGTCTAAACATAGAGATATCTTTTTTTCTTTAATTATTTTATCATCAAAAAAATAACTGCAACTCCTAATAGGAAAAACTTTATGCATAACTTTCAGAATTGATCTAAGACGGCGAGAATCAGTAAATGGGCCATAATATTTTGACCCATCTTTTTTTATTTTTCTTGTTAACAAAACCTGCGGAAAAGGTTCGTTTGTGATTCGTATATAAGGATACGATTTATCATCCTTCATAAGCACATTATACTTGGGTCTATATTTTTTTATTAAATTTGCCTCGGTAAGAAGAGCCTTAACTTCATTTTCTACAACAATCCAATCTAAATCGTAGGCATTCTTCATCATAGAAACAGTTTTTGATGATTTATTTTTCTGATTTTGAAAATAGGACCGAACTCGATTTTTAAGGTTTTTTGCCTTACCGATATAGATAATCTTATTATCTTTATTTTTAAATTGATAAACGCCTGGTAGAGTAGGTATAGATTTTAATTGTATTTGATTATCGTCCATTAGATGGATTAAGACTATTCCAGATTAACTTAACAATCATTATTTTTAGGAAGGCTTTTCTGCCAATTCAACTAAAACTCCTCCAGTCGATTTAGGATGTATAAAGACTATTTTATAGCCTTCCGCTCCTATTTTAGGGGAATCATTTAATATGTCGACTTTATACTTTTTAAGTTCTGTTATTGCAGAATTTATATCTTCAACTTCAAGACATATATGATGTATGCCAGGTCCTCTTTTTTGAAGAAATTTATAGATTGGAGAATTATTATTTAAGGAATCAAGTAACTCAATTTTTCCTTTTCCTGTATTAAAAATCTTTGTAATAACGCCTTCTGACTTAACATCTTCTGTGTGAGTATGAACAATATTTAAAATATTTTGCCAAAATGATGACGATTTATTTAAATCATTGACCGCTATTCCTACATGTTCTATTCCAATGATTTTCATTATTATAGTAATCCTTCTCTATCATTAATTAGTGATAATCCCATACCAACTTTATTTTCTGATAAAGTTAATCTACCCTTGTCAATTTCTACCCCAGCATATGGATCATTGCTAATAAGAAGATTCCCATCTAGATCTACAACATCTACAATGCTAGCTAAATGAGCGGCTGCTGTAATACCGACAGACGACTCTACCATGCATCCAAGCATTATTTTCATATTTAATTGTTTTGCAACGTTAATCATATTTAAAGCCTCATCTATACCACCACACTTCATTAATTTTATATTAATTCCATCGAAAGCTCTTTTTATTTTTGGAATATCTTTCGAAACAATACTGTTTTCATCTGCATAGAGCGGCAAAGGTGACACCTCTCTTAATAAGGCAGTATCATCTAGCTTATCAGCTGGAAAAGGCTGCTCTATAAATTCAATATTCCTATCTGCAAGCCAGAATGACATCTCTTTCGCCATATCATAGGTCCAGCCCTCATTAGCATCGACTCGAATAATTTTATCTGTTTGTAAACGTATCTGCCGTATTATTTCCTTGTCGTTTTTTGGAGTACCAAGTTTTACCTTTAATATGCTATAAGGCGCCGAAGCTTGTATTTTTTCATCAAGCTCATCCATATCGCCTATGGCGATTGTATAACTTGTTTTTGGCAAAGTTTTAACATTTAACTTTAGAATATCATATACAGCTTTATTTTCTTTTTGACCCCACCAATCCCAAATCGCCATATTAACAGCCGCCTCTAATGAACTTATACCCTTTAACTGAGGTTTAATAAATGACCATAATTCATCTCTAGATTTAAAGTCATCTGGTAATGAAAGATCACTTTCAAGGACAGATGCTATTTTTTCAGTCGATTCATTATATCTTAATGAGGGAGCCGCCTCACCTCTACCAATTATATCACCATCAATAAGATAAAAATAGACTATATCATAAAAATCATATGAACTTCTAGAGATTCCAAATGAGTGTTTTAGTTTTATTCTAAATATAGAGAATTTTATTTTCATTTTTCTATTACATCATTTATGGTTGTAATTAAATCAGAATTCCCAAATCTAATTAAATCTGTAGTTGGTATTTTATACTTTGATCGAAAATAATTCACCTGCTCAATAGCTTTATTTTCATCTAACGCAAAAGTTAAAAGATTTATACCTATAAATGTGGTTTTTTTAAAAGGGCCCATTAAATCTAAGTGCAGCTTCATAAATTTATTTAAGTCAGGTATTTTTTCTCCCATAACATCAGTATCTCTGTTTACATCATGAGTAAGAATGAGATAATCAGGCATACTACCATGCAAAAGGCCGAGGGTCACTCCAGAATATGCAAAATTTGTTAGAGATCCTTGTCCTTCTACCACCACTAGATCAGTATCCTTTTTTATATTGCTATCGATAGAATATTCAACTTCCCCAGCCATAAAATCTGCAATAACAGCATCAACTGCAACACCTTTTGAAAGTAAAATTCCTGTCTGTCCTGTTCCAATAAACTCAACATTTTTATTATACAAGGACAGTCGCTCTTTTATTTCCCATGCTGTGGTCATCTTGCCTGTATCACAATCACTACCAACCACTAATAAAACTGGCACCTGTCTATTTTTCCAGGAACCATTTGGAAAATGAGGCTTTAATGGTGGTTTACGTAAATCTATAATTTTTGAATTATTTTTATTGGCAATATCTAATAATTCTTTATCATTTGACAAAAAATCATGCATGCCGCTAATTACATCAAGACCATTATTTAATGCATCAATTAACTCAGATTTCACTCTTTTATTTATTTCTCCTCCTTGAGGAGCATTACCAATAACAAGGGTGTCTGGATTATATTTTTTTGATTCATTGAACGATGACACAACCGGAATTTCACCACCAACACCAATAACATCTTGAGATGATAAGCCTTCTTTACTTGGATCAATAACAGCTACAACTTCATTCTCTCTATAGCGAATTAGCATGTTACCAGTTTTATTTTCTATATAATCAAATGAATCTATAGATAGTATAACAAAACGAGCCATGACCAATTAGTAATTAGGAGATCTTTTTTCTATAAAAGCAGTAAGACCCTCTTTGGTTTCTTTGGTCTTAAATAATTCTGAGAACCTTTTTGCTTCAGTAGTCAAACCTTTTTCTAGTTTCGTCCCAGATGAAATATTTACCATTTTAATTGATTCTGAGATAGCATTAGGACTATTCTTTACAATCATTTTAGCAATGTCTAAACATGAACTAATTAATTCTTCTTTCTGAAAAATTCTATTAACTAATCCTATATCTAGTGCTTCTTGAGCTGTAATATTTCTTCCAGTCAAAATTAATTCATTTGCCAAACCTTTTCCGACTACCCGAGGAAGTCTTTGAGTCCCACCCCAACCAGGCAATAAACCAATTTTAACTTCAGGTTGCCCAAAAATAGCATTATCACTTGCAATGCGAATATGACATGCTAAAGCAACCTCACAACCACCTCCAAGTGCAAAACCATTTACGGCCGCAATCACAGGTTTTTTTGAGTTTTCTATAACACTAGTAAGTTTATGTCCATACTTTGCAAAATCATACGCTCCCGCAGCATCCATTTTCTGCATAAGCTTAATATCCGCTCCTGCAATAAAAGCTTTATCACCTGCCCCAGTAATAATAATAACCCTAATATTATCATCTGAAATTAACTTTTCTGTATCATCGATAAGTTCAAGAATGACATCTTGATTCATCGCATTTAATGATTCAGGCCTATTGATAGTTATAATACCTATGTTGTCTTCTATTTTTGTCTTTATTATCATACTTTATATTATTTCCAAAAGGTTCTACTAAATAAAACAATTACTGTGAAAATTTCTAACCTCCCAAGTAACATGCAAAAAGAAAGCACCCATTTTCCTGCGTCTGGAAGGAGTGCATAATTATCTGTGGGACCAAAAGAATTCAAGCCAGGTCCAATATTTCCCATAGCTGAAGCTGCTGCGCCTATGGCAGATAGTAAATCTACACCCATTAATGTTAAAGCCATTGATGATATTGCAAAAGATGATATAAAAAACAAAAAGAATCCTAATGTATTTCGAACAACATCTTCATCAATATGTTGTTTACCAATGCGCACTGGAATTAAGGCTCTTGAATGCAACATTCTTCTTGCCTCTAGACCTGCATATTTAACCAAAACCATACTCCTAATTACTTTCATGCCTCCTCCAGTGGAACCACCCATCGCGCCTATAAACATTAACGATAAAAGAACTGCTTGTGCAAAAACAGGCCATAACTCATAATCAGAAGTAGCAAACCCTGTTGTGGTTATAATAGAAATAGTTTGAAATAATGCATCTTTAAAATCTTTTAACAAGTAATAATCTTTACTTACAGAAATCGATAAAAATATTAAGGTACTTATTATTATAATTAATGAAAAATATGTAAGAAACTCTCTATCCTTTATATATGATTTTGGCGAACCATTGATAAATCTATAATGCAAAGTGAAATTTATTCCTGCTAAAAACATAAAAAACATAATAGTGGATTGAATTAGCGCACTATCATAATACGCTATACTTGCATTTTTTATAGAGAAACCGCCTGTTGGCATAATAGTGAATGCATGGCAAACTGAATCAAAAATTGGCATACCAACAATTACTAGAGCAATAATATTTGCTAAGGTTATGCCAATGTAAACAATCCATAACATTTTTGCCGTCTCTCTTAATCGTGGTTTTATTTTATCTGCAACAGGACCTGGGACTTCTAATTTAAATAATTGTATTCCACCTGATCCTAATATTGGTAATATAGCGATATAAAAAACAACAATTCCCATACCCCCAATCCATTGTATAAATGATCTCCAAAATAAAATACCATATGGTAAACTTTCTATACCACTAACTAAGTGAGGCAATGTTTCTATATTCCCTATAATTGATGATCCTGTTGTAGTTACACCCGACATAGACTCAAAAAATGCGTCCGTAAAGTTTGGAATAGCACCACTCAAATAAAATGGAAGAGCACCAGCCAAGGCGGCTATAACCCAAGAAAAAGTAACAACCGCAAATCCAATTTTATTACTTAAAGATTTATTATTACGTGTTAATAGCCAAAGAGGAATACCAACGCCAAAACAAATCAACGAAGAATAAATAAATCCAAATAAATCATACTCATTTAGATAAAAAGAAATAAAAATAGGCACCAACATAGTGACACCTATTAAAGAAAGTAATGCTCCAAGAACATTTAATAGAGGTTTTAATTTCATGAAACAAACATTTTATTTATTTTTGACCTTCCGCTAGGCTTTGCAAACACTAAAGCTATATCTTCTTCAGTAAGTTGAGAGTTACCATGCGCAATTCCGATTTTACCATGGTGATTAATCATTCCAATTATACTATCTTTTGGCAGATTTAATGCATTAAGAGGCTTTGTTGTTATTTCACTACCTTCTTCAGGTTGCAACTCATAAGCATCTAAACCTATTTCATGAAAAGTTGCTACTGATGTATCAGAAATATCACTATGTAATTTTCTTAGAATTGAATTTGCAGTCGATAGATTTTTACTAATGACTGCCCCAAATCCAATCTCTTTTATTGTTGGCATATATTCTGTATTAACAACATGGATTATGCTTTGCCTTGCACCAAGATGATTCGCTAACATACCCGCAATCAAATTTGTTTTCTCATTTTCAGTAACTGCAACAAAGCTATCAACATCTTGGATATTCTCTGCTTTTAAAAACTCAATATCAGTACCGTCTCCATATACAACCATTGTGTTATCAAGTTTAGTTGAAATTTTACCAGCTTTAGGCCTGTTATAATCAATCAGTCTAACGTTATGGTCTTTTGAAATTACTTCAGCTAATGTTCTACCAATCTTTGACCCTCCTAATATCATAATAGTATTAGTATTCGTGCCTGTGATATTTAATAACTCAAGTAAATTATCAATATTTTTTGATTTTAATACAAAATGTGCAATATCACCTTCGCGAAATTTAAATTCTGAATTAGGTACAATTGATTCATTATCTCGTAAAACAGCCACTACTGTAAATCTAAATCGATTATTGGCTTTACATATTTCAGAGAGAGTTTTGTTATCAAGTAGTAATTTTTTCCAACGATCAATTCTTATACCTACCATCGTAAGCCTACCGCCTTCAAAACTCCGCGCTTGCACAGCATATGGGTATTTCATTAACTGTACTATCTCTCGACATGCCTCTTGCTCAGGATGTATAACCATATCGACACCAAATTTTTCAGGTTTGATTATACTGTCTCGTGAGGAATATTGCTGATCACGTAATCTAGCGATTACTTTATTTGCACCTAACTCATGAGATTGTTGGGAGGCAATTAAATTGATTTCATCAACTCGAGTGAGGCATAGAACATAATCAGCTTCACTAACCCTCGCCTCTAAAAGAATTTTAGGACTCGCACCATTCCCCTCAACCACTATAACATCTAAATTTTCAGACGCTCTCTGGCATTTCTCATGGTCTATATCCACGACTGTGATATCGTAGTCTTCTTCGCTTAATGCTTTTGCAACATGGAAGCCTACTTCACCTGCACCGATAATAACTACTTTCATTGACGATAAATCATACAAACTTATATTGAAAAAGTTACATTATTTTTTTTACAATAAAACCTTTTATTGTTTAGTCTCTTTTCCTAAAAATATTTGCACCTAGGCTATTAAATTTTTGTTCAATATTCTCATATCCTCTGTCAATATGATAGACTCTACTTATTTCTGTCTCACCTTTAGCTGCTAGCGCTGCGATTATCAATGATGCACTAGCTCTAATATCTGTTGACATTACCGGAGCAGCAACAAAAGATTTTACCCCTGTAATAAAAGCAGAATTATTCTCTACTTTAATATTTGCACCAAACCTTGCAAGTTCAGGAATGTGACTAAACCTGTCATGATAAACAGTATCTGTAATAACGGAAGAACCATTCGCAAGACACATTAATGCTACCCATTGAGCTTGCAAATCTGTGGGAAATCCAGGGAAAACAGCGGTTGTCATATCTACTGGTTTAATATCATTTGCTGAAACAATTGTTATTGAGCTCTTTGTAGATTTAAGCCTACAACCCGTATCACGTAATTTGTTGATTACATTTTCTAAATGCTCGGGCAAAACATCTTCAACTGTAACTTCACCTAATAATGCTCCCGCGATAAGAAAAGTTCCGGCCTCTATTCTATCTGGAATAATTTCAATATCTACAGCTGAAAGTTCTTTAACTCCTTCAATAATCAATGTTTCTGTTCCTACTCCTTTTATTTTTGCTCCCATACTATTTAAAAATTGACAAAGCTGAGTAATTTCTGGTTCTTTAGCGCAATTATAAAGTTTTGTAATACCTTTCGCTTTCACCGCTGCCATTGCAAGGTTGCCAGTAGCGCCCACGGAAGGAAATTCAAAATGAATATCTGTTCCAAAAAGACTTTCTGCTTCTGCTAGAATATTACCTTTTTCAAGATTAAGATTGGCCCCAAGTTTCTCTAAACCTTTAAGGTGGTAATCTACAGGCCTTGGGCCCCATGCACAGCCTCCTGGAAGAGACACATTCACTCTCCCAAATCTTGAGATTAATGGACCTAAAACGTAAAAGGATGCTCTCATTGTTTTAACTAAATCATAAGGAGCTTCTGGATTATTAGCTGATGAAGTATCAATTATTAGTGTACCACTTTTATATTTTGTAGTTGCACCAATAATATTTAATAATTTCATCATTGTTCTAGTGTCTCTTAAATCAGGTACTTTATGAATAGTGAATTTTCCAGGAGCAAGTAAAGTTGCTGCCATTACAGGCAAAACAGCATTCTTTGCACCACTAATCTTAACCGACCCTCTAAGTGGGTTATCTCCTTTGATAATTATTTTATCCATTTTCTAAGCTATAACCTCATCTCCTATAAAAAGATTATTAATTATCTTTTTACTTTTTCTACCATTCATGTATTCAGCTTTTACGATAGTATTAGTTCTATCCATTTTTTTAGTTATATGTAAGTGGTTATCTGCTTTTTGCGCAATCTGAGGCAAATGCGTAATGCAGATAACCTGCTTATGACAAGATAATGTTTTTAAATGATTCGAGACTCTTTTTGCTGTTTCGCCAGATATTCCTGTATCTATTTCATCAAATATTAAGGCATCGATAGGATTTTGATCTTGAAAAACAGTCTTAATCGCCAGCATTATTCTAGACATTTCTCCACCAGATGCTATTGACGTCATAGGTTTCAATGGTTCGCCAGGATTCGCTGAGAGCAAAAACTCAATCTGATCGATTCCTTTAGATGAATAGTGTAATGATCCTTTATTACTAGACATTTCTATATTAAACCTAGCTCTTTTCATATTTAATTCACTTAATGAATCTTCAATTAATTTAGATAAATCTGCTTTTTTATTTTTACGATCAATCGATAACTTTGTCGCAAGCACATTATATTTATTTTCCAATTTCTCAATATTTTTAGTTAAATCTAAATCTGATTTAGATAATAAAGATATCTCAGATAACTCTTGACTAATTTGATTTCTATACAACATTACAGACTCTAGAGAACCTCCATACTTTCGCTTTAATGTCTCTAATACAGTTATACGTTCTTCAATAAATGATAATCTTGTTTCATCAAACTCATCACTCCCTAATCTAGAATTGATTTCAGAATCAACATCTTGCAATTGAACAACTATTGAATTGAATAAATTTGAAAATCTCGAAATATTATCATCATATTTTTTTAATGATTCTATTTTATTTAATATATTATTTAATTCAGATAAAATACCTTTATCATGATTATTTAATTTTAATTGAAGGTGATTAAAAAAAGATAAAATTTCTTCTTGATGGTTTAATTTTTTATATTCAATTAACAGTTTAGTTTCTTCTTCTATTATTATTCCAGCTGATTCAATTTCATTTAATTGAAAATTAATAAGTTCTTTTTTTTCTTTAGACAATAACAAATCTTGTTTTAATTGCTTTAATTGTTTTTTGCATTTTTCAAGATTATTAAAAACACCAATTAATTCATTTACTTTATCCTGGTTTTTACAGAAATAATCTAAGTAATCAATATGATTCTCTTTTTTTAGAATAAGTTGTTGATCATGTTGACCATGAAAATCAATTTTTTGCTCACACTTTTTTTTAATTTCGTTAATAGAGGTTGGAGTGTCATTTACAAAAGACCTTGACCTACCACTTTCATTAATTATTCTTCTAAATGAATCCTGCTCGAGTTCTAGATCAACTATGCTGTTTTTCGCGTTAGATTTAACCATCATTTTATCTACTTTTTTCCCAGAAGCAACAGAAATTGCTTCGATAATAATAGACTTCCCAGAACCAGTTTCTCCAGTAATTACTGTTAAGCCTGGATAAAACTCAATAGATAAGTCATCTATTATTGCAAAATTTTTAATAAATAAATTTTTTATCATTAATCTACTATCTTATTGATATTTTGAAATACAATAATAGATAAAATTAATCCTAACATATCTGCAAAAACATCAAAAGTGCTTGGAAATCTACCAAAAACTGTAAACTGATAAATTTCATCTGAAACACAAAACATAAAACCAAGAAATAAAGTTAGTATCCTGGGATAATCAGTTTTGTCCATTAAAACATTAACCAATAAACAGCCTAATATAAAATATTCTATTAAATGTAGAATTTTATCAAAATTAAATAATTTTAATGTTGGCATATTATCACCGGGTATAGATGAACCAATAGTTATTAATATTAAAAAGATTAAAGCCGATATATTATTTAATTTCATATCTACCTATGACTTGTGCAATTGATAGAGGCAAATCAGATGAAATAAGGCCTCTATACCCTACATCCTTTATTAAATTATCAGCGGCCATACCATGAAAGAAGCTTGATAACCTAGAAGCATTAAAATAAGAAATTCCTTGAGCAACAAAAGAACCAATCATACCACTTAAAACATCTCCAGAACCAGCAGTTGACAACCCAGAATTTCCTTTTGAATTAAAGCTTATTTTATTTTGGTAAGCAACACAGCAAGGTACATGTTTTATTAATGCAACACCATCGAAGACTTTTATAAAATCTTTTACTAAATGAATAAAATTATTAACAACCTCACTTTTTTCTTTTTTTATTATTCTAGAAAACTCGCCTAAATGAGGAGTAATAATTAGATTGTCTAAAGGCTTGTTTAATTGATTAAAACATGCAAGTCCATCCGCATCTAAAACAATAGGTTTATCAATTGAGTTTATTAATTTAACAATTAAACTAGTTGTTTCATCGGCTAGTCCAATACCAGGTCCAATGACTAAAGAATCCGCCCAATCAACTTTTTCCATTATTGCATCATAATTATCAATACTTAAATAACCTTTATTATTATCCTCACATGAAAGCGTCATCCCCTCTATTATATTTTTTTCAAAAATATTACTTAAAGATGACGGGCATACAGTAATTGTTACTCCTGCTCCAGTCCTTAAAGCGCCATATGTTGATAAAAATGCAGCACCAGTCATCCCACGACTGCCTGCAATGATTAAAACTTTCCCCCTATCTTGCTTATACGTATTGGATGGAACTTTAAATAAAATATTTTCTACATCCTTAGATTTGAATATTTTACATTCAATTTCATTTATATTATCCAAAACATCATCAGGGAAACCTATATCTTCTATTACAAGATCGCCTGAATAATCCTTCCCATCTGCAATATGTAAACCAATTTTACTATATCCAAAGGTAATGGTCTTATTTGCTTTAACAGCGACTGGCGATGTAAGCCCATTATCAGCATTAAGCCCTGATGGAATGTCTACTGATATAATATACATATTTGAATTATTTATCCATTTTATCCAGTCAATTAAATTATTATTTAATGTACCTCTAAACCCTATCCCCATTATGCCATCAATCAAAAGGTCAAATCCATTATTTTTTTTAAGTTCAGCCCCAAATGATATTTGATTAGATACTTTAACATATTCTATATAATATTTTTTTGATAGACTTCTAATTTCTTTTTTTTCAATTAAAAAATGGACATGTAAATCAAAACCTTTTCTAATGAGAATATTTGCAGCACAGATTGCATCTCCTCCGTTATTTCCTTTTCCACAAATAATAAGTATTCTAGGTTTTTTATTTATAAATGGACTGTACTTTTCTATATGTTTGACTATACTATTTGCAGCAGCAGTCATTAGTAATTCTTGACTGATTTTATAATTCTCAATTGAAATTTTATCTATAAAATATGATTGTTTTTTTGTGAGTATCCTCATTTATCATTTACTACAGCTAGCGCGAATGCAATAGCATGTGTTTCAGTATGTGAGATTGAAATTTTCACACTACCCTTAAATGGTAGGTCCAATTCCAAATAAGGAGAGCCAGCTGGGTTATTTAAAATTATAATAGATTTAAATTCAATGGGCTTAGCATAACCACTAGATTTAATCGATTTTATCACAGCCTCTTTAGCAGCAAATCTTCCTGCAAAATGGATTGAAGGTTTATACTTAGATTGACAATACTTTTTTTCTCTAATAGAAAAAACTTTATCTAAAAATCTATCTTGATATTTATCTATTGATGACTCAATTCTATCAACATCAACTAAATCAGTCCCGATAAATAATTCAGACAATATTATTAATTTTTTTTATGATAGTTATTAATTCAGAAATGTCTTTTATATCCCAATCAGCACCTGAATGTTTTGTGCCAAAGGTATCACCATAAACTGCAAAAGCAGTTCTCATTCCTATTTGTTTTGCACCAACAACATCTCTTTCTGGCCAATCTCCAATCATTAAACTATCTTTAGGCTTTAGATTAAGCTTATTGAGAGCCATCTCAAAAGGGACTGATGAAGGTTTTCTCTCACCAGTATCATCAAATGTGATGACTGTATCAAAGAAGTGATATAAGTTTAGATAGTATATCCTCATCCAGGCCTCTCTACTTGGAGCATCTGAAACCACTGCTAATTTAATACCAAGCTTTGTTAAAGCTACGAGCGTCCGATTAACATTAGGATAGGCAAGTAAGTTAGCTTCTCTTGCTCTTCTGTATGCAACAACTCCAGCTGCCAAAAATTTGTTATCTACATAACCAATTGTTTTATTTAAAAATACATCGAAAACTTTTTGGTTCTCCCAGCCGAACTCTTCATAGATTGAGATAATATCATTATATGATTTATCTTCATCAATCTCTAGGCCTGATTCGATCATTCCCCTAATTGCTGATTTTACAGCAACTTCTTTCATTTTCATAAAATCTAATAGAGTATTGTCAAGATCAAAGACAACCCCTTTTATGTGAGAACCTTTATCCAAATTTATTTCTCGTACTTTGTCGGATTATTAATTTCATCAATTTTTCTTTGTGCTAATTTCCGCCAATCCCTATATTTATTCGCTTCATCAAAATATTTCAATGCTCTTGTTTTATTACCCTTACCAAACTCTGCGACACCTTTTTCATACCATCCCCCACCAAACTTATTTTTAATATCAATACATTCCTGAGCCGCTATAGATGCCTCTTTATAATTTTTTATAGAGTTTAACGCAGATGCATAACGAAACCAGGCATCAAAGTTTTTTTTATCATACTCAGTTGATTTTTTAAATTGTTCAGAAGCTTCGTTAAATAATTCTTGCGAACTATAAACTACACCTAGTCTTAGATAAGCATCAGCATAAGTTGGATCTATTTGAATCGCAGTTAATAGGACGTCTTTTGCTGAAGGATAATCTTCTTTTGCTGTATATATATTTCCTAAGTTGCTATATGCCTTTGTATAACCAGGGTTTAGTTCAATGGCTTTGTTATATTTAACGATTGCTGAATCTAGATTGTTATCAGCTTCATATGAAGTTCCTAATGTAAACCAAGCTTTATGAAAATCAGGTTTTATAAAGACAGCCTGATTCAAATATGATATCGCTTGATCAGAGTTACCCATCTTTTTTTCAAGGACACCTAATTGATAGAATGCTAAGTAAAATTGATTATCATATTTAACTGCTTTTAAATAGTACTCTGTGGCTTTTTCTAGGTCACCTCTTTTATACGCTTTATTTCCATTATTTAGCAATTGCTTGGTGACATTATTTAATCCTTTCCGGGCTTTTTGGTGATTAGGATATATTTTTAATGCTTCACTAAAATAAAAAGCTGCTCCTTCAATATCTTTTTGTCTAAACTTCGTTAGCCCCATATAAAACTGAGCTTCAGGAAAATATGGAAATTTTTTAGCTATATCCTCATAATCTTCCATTGCCTTATCAAACTGACCTTGCTGTACATTTATCTTACCGTTTTGTATTTTGGTTCTAATGTCATTTAATCCATTCCACCAAGATCTAAAATCTTCATCCATCTGTACTGCTTTAGTAGCAGACTCATTTGCCTTAACTAAATCTCCTCTACGAAGCCATAATTCTGAGAAACCAATATGAGCGGGAGCGAAAGAAACATCTATTTTTAATGATTCTTTCAATAATGAATCTGCTAAATTCAATTCACCTGTTTTCATCTTCCTGTTAGCCTCAGAAAGCAAAACCTCGGGATCTTGACCTAACATAATTGAATTAAAAATAATCGATCCAAAAAATAATATTAAATATTTCCTCATTTCATCCTCTTCTATAAATTATTTACGTAACCGCTTTGATACATTATTCAATCCTTTTTGTGCTTTTTGATAATCAGGATAAATTTTTAATGCTTGCTCAAAATAAATCGCAGCTTTTTTAAAATCGCTTTGTTTAAATTTTGTTATTCCCATATAATAATGCACTTCTGGGTAGTATGGATATTTTTCGGCTATGAATTCATACTCTATCATTGCATTTTCATAATCTGCTTGCTGTGCCTTCTGTCTACCTAATTGTATTTTACTTCTAATATCATTTAATTCATCCCACCAAGGTCTAAAGTCCTCATCAATACGAACAGCAAGCGTTGCATATTCGTTAGCTTTAGATAAATCAGCTCTTTGAAGCCATAATTTTGAAAATGTTACGCGAGCAGGAGCATAAGATGGGTCAATTTCTAATATTTTCTCAAGAGTCAACTCTGTTTCTTTTAATGCGCCAGCTTTTAATTTATTATTTGCTTTATTATGCATTGACCTGAGGTCTTGGGATATCAAATTAGAACTAATAAAAATAAATATATTAAAATATACGAGGTATTTCTTCATTAATTATATCTCTCCTAAAAAATTTACCATAAAGACACCTCAATTAAATTAATCTTAGAAACAAATAAATATATAGATAGGTTATTTCTTCTTAATCTTGGAAACTTGTGTTGATAAAGTCTCAAGCTTTGAACTGACTCCATTAATATTCCTTTCTAAGCCAGAAATATTTCCATTAATAACAGCTATTGCTTTATTGATATCTTCAATCGACTTCTTTAATTGACTTATATAAATATCTAAATCACTTCCTAAGTCAGTTGCTTTAGTATCAATTTTTTTCATATCACGATTAATACTATACAAGCTATCATTAAACGAATCAGTTACTTCATTTACAGCCTTTTTGTTCTGTTTCCATAAAAGCTCCATGGTGCTAATAAGCTCACCTTGAGAAACTCTTAATGAATCATGAAGTGAATTTATTTTTTTATCCATAGCACTACCTAATTCTAAGATAGCATTATGATTAGAGTTAATAGATTCTTGATTCAAACCAATTGAGCCTCTATTCTCTTTTATTGATCTATTTATATAATCGAAAGATTTTTCTACGCGTTGAACTTCTCTATATAGATTTGCGACAGAACCTGACATAATATCTATTTGACTTTTATTATTTGTCATCTCTTTTGAAACATCATTTATATCATCCATCATATTTGCCGTTGAGCCAGATAATACATAAGTCTGATTTATATTCTTGGCCAGATTATCCTCTGCAATTTCAAGACCATTATTTATATAGCTAATTGTATCACCAACCATGCCAATATTTTGCCTATTCAATGAAATATCCACCTCATGCTCAACAATATCATGAGCAACTTCTAATAATTGTTTGGATTTTTCTTGGTCTCTAGTATGTAGACGTAATAGATCCGCCTCGAACTCTTGCTGTAAAATCTCTATACCTTTATATATTTGATATAAATTATTTATATTATTTTGTAGTGAATCTTTCCAAGAAATAGTTTTTCCTGAAAGATTTTCCACATGCCTTCGAACAAATTCTATCTGATCAGACATGTAAGTCAAATCACCTTTCTTTGCTAAATCTTCTCTGCCAATTATATCTTCAGGTTTAATTTGAACAAAACCCATGTCAGTTTTTAAAAATATTTTATTTGGTTTTTCATGAGTAATAGTACCCTGAATGATAGACCCATCCCTTAAAAAAAGGATAGTTGTGTTCTGCGCGATTAAAGCGCAAACCATTAAAATTGTATATATTATTATTAATTTAGTTTTTTTCATTCCTGATACCGTACAGGTTAGATTAGAAATCTACTCTGTTGTAAGCAAAAGGGCAAAGGCGAACAATAACAAAATAATTTGTTAATATTTTAAGAAATATTAATAGAAATTATAATTTATTAGGAGATATTTTTATCAATTAAATTAAAATTATGTGCCGAAAGCCGGACTCGAACCGGCACGAGGTTACCCTCACAGC
>CEOP01028936.1_pt1 | contig 43210 bp, 20 predicted proteins | sample 361301 | NCBI WGS metagenome assembly CEOP01 (sample SAMEA2619548, study PRJEB7988) | marine metagenome | biome: marine biome (ENVO:00000447); feature: deep chlorophyll maximum layer (ENVO:xxxxxxxx); material: "saline water (ENVO:00002010), including plankton (ENVO:xxxxxxxx)" | depth 55 m
ACTTAAAGGATTCAATCAGCTCACTAATAGTGTTAGGTCGGCAGCTAGTGATGTTTCAACTACGGTTAGAACTATTGGCGCCTTTACAGGTGGTTTGGGAAATAGCAAACTTAGTAAAGTTGCTAATATAGCAGATAGAGTTAGTGCAGGTGCCGGTGTAGTAAGTGCTGCCTCTACTTTTTTAAATACTGGAGACGCTAGTAATTTAGGTTCAGCACTAAGGATGTTTGGTAATGCTACCCAGGGAGTTGGTCCAGGAGCAGGAGCAATCACAGGCGGTATTGTTAGGGCTATTCTTTCTAATAATATTGCAAATACATCTACAGATGACTGGAGAGTAAGTATTAGTGTACCTAATGATTTGCAAACAGGTACTGTTTTAGCTCCTTTATTCTTTGGTGGAGATTCAGTCGGAAGAATGATATTTCCTTTCAACCCAACAATACTATTAGGGCATAGTGCAAATTATTCTCAAATTGCGCCTACACATTCTAACTATCCTTACAATGCTTACGAAAATAGCCAAGTAGATAATATTACAATTACTGGCGAATTTTTTGTTGAAAATCAAGACGATGCAAAATACTGGGTAGGAGTATTACATTTTCTAAGAACTGTAACTAAAATGTATTATGGAGATAGTAATCCTCAAGGTAATCCTCCACCTATATGTAGATTATCAGGATACGGCCCACACGTATTAAATAACATTCCTATAGTAGTACAGAACTTTACTACTGACTTACCAGCTGACGTAGATTACATGGAATGCTACGTAGACGGACATAAAAATATGGTGCCTACGCAAAGTCAATTTACAGTAACAGTAATGCCAACATACTCAAGAAGATCAACAGCAAGATTTAATTTGCAACAATTTGCTAAAGGTGATTTTGTTAACGGACTAGAGGGATTTGTATAATGTCAAAGCAACTTAGTCCATATGGTAAAACTCCAATCAACAGTGCAGGATATCTTGACATACTCAAGCCAAGATCTATTCCTGTAGCTGGCGATGATATTTTATACGAAATACTTCCTGCTTATACATTTCGTCCTGATTTACTTGCACATGATTTATACGGTCGTAAAGAACTATGGTGGGTATTTGCACAGAGAAACTTAGATGTTTTGAAAGATCCTGTTTTTGATTTTGTAGCAGGAACAAAAATTTATTTGCCACAAGGGACTTATCTGCGTGAAACTTTAGGTATATCTTAATGGCTTCATTATTTAAAAAAATATCAAACGCTGCTAGTGCAGTAAGTGCAGTGAAAACTGTTACTAGTGCATTTAATTCTGCAACTAGCGGATCACAAGCTAGTTCAGCGTTTAGCTCTGCTCTAACACAAGCTAGTACAAACTCTGCAATTAATTCCATAAGTGGCTTTGGCGGAAGTTTAGCTAATAAAGCACTTGGCGGCAGCGGCCTTGGTAGTGCATTAGGTTTAGTTTCGGGTATTTCTTCATTAGCAGGACTATCAGGATTAGCTAACGCTTCAGGTGCATTAAGTAATGTACTATCAGGAAACATAGGACCTCAATTAGGAATTTTCGACAATCCTATTAGAGTATTAGAAAGGACTGCTGGAGAAATATTTGATGCTTCAGGCGGAAGATTCGAAGAAATGCGAACACTAGTATCAAATTTGTCAGAGTTAAATGCATTTGATTCTTTTATAAAAAATCTTGGAATAGATATAAGAGATCCTTTAACTAAAATAGGGGCTAGTTCTAGCTCAATACCAAACCCTCTTAGAGAGTTTGCATCATACAATTATAAAATTACATTAGGTATTTTAAGTAATCAAGAATACAACAATCCTGAAACATATAGAAGTGTGGGATTTTCAAATCATATTATAAAATCTACAGGCGGTAACTTAGGAAAACGAGTACAAACAGAAGCTGAAATATCAAGTAATAGTTTATCTCCTCATGCAGAATATTTTATTGACGAATTAACATATGATGGTGTTGTAACACCCAATCCTAAAACAGGAGTAACACTAGGAACAACTTTTAGTTTTGTTGTTACTGAACCTTATTCTATGGGAAACTTTATCCAAGCTTTAGTTGTTGGAGCAAAAACTGCAAACAACGGAGCAGGATATGACAATTATTTTACAGCACCGTTTTGCTTAAGAATTGAATTTTCCGGGTTTGCTGAAAGTTTTGGCGGTTCTATGTCAGGTGATATAGCTCCTATATATTTGCCAATGTTAATTACTAATGTAGAAATGTCAGTTTCTGGACAAGGAACAAAATACCAATGTAGTGGAGTAGCATATAATGAGCTAGGGTTAGCTGATCATATGAACACACTTTATACACAAATACACTCGGCAGGAACATTAGCACATACCGTTTTACAAAATGGCGATAAATCTTTAGCATCTGGATTAAACAAACGTATTGAAAAAATGGAAGATGCTGAGATTATTCCAGGATATGATAGGTTTATTATATGTTTTCCTAAATCAAAAGATTCTATAAAAAACTTTTTACAATCCGGCCTGCAAAAAACAGAAGAACCAGATGCAGCACAAACATTTGTAGAACAAAGAGGAACACAAGAGACAGCTGACCAAATAGCACAGAATGAAAATTTTAACAATCAGAGTCGTACATCAAAACTAATTCAAATAAAACCTGTTACTTCTTTGTTTGAAACATTATTAGCTTTTGCAGAAGATACATCTAGCATGAATGAAATTGGATTATCGCCATTGCTTGAGGACGCATCACAAGGCGGCAATCAAGATGCTCCGTCAATGAATGGTTCTTATCAAGCAGATGAATTAGATGCCGGCGCTGATGCACAAAAACAAGAAGCTAAGGATGACCCTTGTGGAGGTGAAGAAGTAACACCTGGACTAGTTGATAAAAATGCAGCGGCCTTAACTCCAGGGGAATTTTCGAGAAGTTATGAATTTAATAAAGGCGAAGCTATCACTACTTGTATAGAAAAAGTATTGTTGACTACTGAATATTGTAAAGAAAATGCAAGTAAAGAAGAAGATGAAAACGGATTGCGTACATGGTTTATGATTGATTCGCAAATATATTTAGAAGAAAATAAAGATACTGAAAATGACATGGGACGTCCTCCAGTAGTAGTTGTATATTCTATTATGCCATATAAAACTAGCGGAGCGAAGGCTACAACAAACAGTCAGTCGCCAAAAAATATTAGAGGATTAATGAGCTCTGCTGCTAAAGAATACAATTATCTGTATACAGGTAAAAACGAAGACGTTTTAAATTTTGATATAAATTTAAATACTGCCTTTATGAGAACAGTGTCAGCAAACTATGGTAACAATGCAGGAGCCAAGGCATCAGCAACAGGAAATCAGCTTGTAACATCTTCACAAGAACAAGGCGGAAAAACAGTAGATAACCCAAATCAACCTGCTAAGGAAAATGTTGAAGCTACAGCAGCAACCAAAGAAGTAGGAAATCCTAGTGTATCTATGGGCACTAGAGATAAAGATATTCGTAGACAAGCCGCAGAAAATTTTCACGACATTTTATTAAACTCTCCAACAGACTTAGTTACAGCTGAAATGTCAATTTGGGGAGATCCATTTTTCTTACCACAAGAAATAGGAAACTTTCACCCTGCAAGATCAGGATCATCACCTAATACTACAGAAGTAGGTACAATGACTTATACTGAGGGGGAAGTTTTTGTTGTAATAAACTTTAGATCACCATTTGACTACGAAGATGGTGGATCTCTTGTTGAGATGCCTGTGCTAGTGCCTCAATTTAGCGGGTTATATAGTGTTGTTACGGTTTCAAACATATTCAACAAAGGACAATTTACACAAGATCTTAGATTAGTGCGTATTGCAGGACAAGATAGAACATTGGCAACAGAAAACGTAACAGGAGGATTAAAAGTAGGAGATCTTCCGCTGGGCTATTCAACAGCAAATGTTCCAAATGCTAGTATGGTTAATGATACCTTGCAAGATATAGAAAATGCCTTTTCTAGCGTTAATAGCGTTGTAAATCAAGCAAGTAACTTATTAGCTCAAGCATCAAACTCAGGCCTGAATGTAGGTAAACTATCTTCAATTGCTAATCAAGCTTCGGGACTAGTAAACTCAGCACAAAGTTCATTCGCAAGTGCATCTAATGCTCTTAGTTCGATAACATCAGCAGGTGCAAGTGCATCTAATGCTCTTAGTAGTTTAACATCAGCAGTGCCAGGATCACTTGGTTCAGGTTCTTTTGGATTAGATCAAGCAGCCGCAGTTACAAATGCACTAGTATCAGCAGTACCAGCATTTGGCCAAGTAAGTGTTGACTTAAATTCTACTGAAGGTAAAGTTGCAATTGCCGGCGCTGATTTGGCAGCCCAACTAGAACAGTCTTTTGAACAATTTATACCTCCTAATATTGAAAACAAGACAGAACAATTAGCGTCCGCACTTCAATCTTCAGTAAAAAATTCAGATATTACTGCAGCTGTAGCTACTACAACAGATATTTTAACAGAAGCTAAAAAAGGAGTTAGCGTATAATGGGACCTTTTTCTTATCATATAGATGATCCAGATACTTTAGACGATTATGATGTACAGGAATCACCTTCAGTTGGTACTGATACAAATACTAATCCTGATAGATTTGTAACTCCAGGAACTAACAAGTACCAAACAATTATTCCTTCAGGAATAGTATACAAAGATCAAGTTTTTGCTGTAGAAACTACAGATGACGTTATACCGCCATCAGCAGTAGAACAATACAGATCATATTTAACAACAGCAAATAAAGTAAGACCGCCTACTAATTTAAGTCCTACAGATTTTAATATTAATCAACAATATGTAGATGAAGCAAAGTCTAAAAGAGACGGAGCACTTTCCGCAATTTCCGGCACCCCATTTACAGAAGAAGATTTGATAGTTGCAGCTAAAAAGAAACCGTTAAGTAATGAGCTTTTTGCAAGATCAGAAGGCACAACAGCACCTACAGTGGTAAGTCAAGATTTTGTTCCATTGTCTAATGTTGCTGGAGTTTACAAATATTTTGCTCCGGCATTATATGATGATAGATATGATTTTGAAACAGGTAAAAAAATAAGAGTAGGTTTAGCAGGTGGCATAGGAGGCGGCAAAGGCGAACATACTTTAAAAGGAAATACAACAACTACAGTTGAAGGGTCAGAGTCAACAAGTAACACGTCTAGCGTATCACCAGTAGTAGGTGATGAAAAAGACCCGTGTGACTAATTATTATTGACTAAAGGAAAAAAATGAGTAGTACTTCAGGAAATTATAAACGTTCTAAAGTAACAACTAATAAAGTATATGACGTAGGTCCATACGAAGCTATAGTTGTTAATCATTTAGATCGAAGGTTTATGGGAGGATTAGAAGTTGAGCTTGTAAAATATACAGGTTCTGGTAATACTCCTGAATCTGCTGGACAATTAGTACAAGTTAGATATCTTAGCCCGTTTTACGGTGTAACACCAGGAGTAGGATTAACCGCAAACGATGGCTATCAACATACCCAAAAAAGTTATGGTATGTGGATGGTTCCGCCTGATATAGGAACTAGAGTATTAGTTATATTTGTTGAAGGCAACTTAAACTTAGGTTATTGGATAGGTTGTGTTCCAGACGATTATATGAACTTTATGATTCCGGACGGTAGAGCAAGTACTGAAATTACTACAGCTTTAACACCGGATGGTATAAAAGGATCAAAATTACCAGTAGGAGAATATAATAAAGCTTTTGAAGATGGAAGTAAAATAGATCCTACATTGTTTAGCAAACCCTACAATAAAGATTTTACCGAAGTTTTAGAAACACAGGGACTATTATTTGACGAAGCTAGAGGAACAACTACTTCAAGTGCTAGAAGAGAAACTCCTAGTATGGTTTTTGGTTTTAACACACCGGGTCCTCTTGATAAAAGAGATGGATCTCCTAAAGTTTCAGTAGGACCTTCTGAAGATAAAGTTGATATTCCCTATAATAGACTAGGCGGCTCAAGTTTAGTTATGGATGACGGAGATGGAAGTTTTATTAGAAAAACACATCCTGAAGATGGTCCTCCATTATATGTCAATAAAATTGACAGAGAATCAGGTGGAAAACAGTCAATCCCACAAAATGAGCTTTTAAGGTTAAGAACACGAACTGGCCATCAACTATTAATGCATAATTCAGAAGATATAATCTATATCGGTAATGCAAGAGGTACTACTTGGATAGAAATGACTAGTGATGGAAAAATTGATATTCATGCACAAGATAGTGTAAGTATTATGACAGACGCAGATTTTAACATTACAGCTGAACGAGATATAAACATGGAAGCTGGAAGAAATGTTAACATAAAAGCCTCTGCTCGATATAGCAAAGGAACACCAATTGACGCTAAAGGATTAGACAGTGGAAGAATACAGTTTGAATCACAACACGATTATAATCTAATTGTTGGAAGAGACAGCAAAGTTACTGTTAATAATAATTCTCATAATGGTGTTGTTGGTAATCAATATATTTCTACAGGAAAATTTTTAAATGTAAACACTGGGCAGGATACAAAATTAACTGCTGGCGGATCTACTAATATACTTTCTGGAAAAGAGCATAGAGAAACAGCTAAATTTATACATATGAATGGGCCTCGTGCTAGCAGCGCCGAAAAAGCAACAGATGCAGTAGAGTTAGAAACTATTCTTTTACCTTTCATATTCCCAGGATCAACAAAACCAGTAGTATATGACAGTATTGTTCCTAGAGCACCTCAACATGAACCGTGGCCACATCATGAAAATCTAGATCCACAAGCATATAAAAAAGCACAAACTGATAGAGAAAATCCAGGAGCTCTTGCAACTGCTGATCGAATACTTACTCCTGATACCTTTTTGAAAGGAAAAGGAGGTAGAAGAAGGAGTGGAGTAGTTGCTAATTCAGGAGGCAACATTGACACAGGACACGAAAATCATGGAGGAGGCTCGGCAACAGGAACAGGACAAACTCCGGTAGATGAGTATGCACCAAGTTTCGGCTTTACTGGTGAACTAGGAAAACTAAGCGAAAGATATGAATCAAGGGGAGATCCTACAGCAATAGGATATGATACTACAGGTGGTTGGAGCTATGGCACTTATCAACTTGCAACAAAGACCGGTGGATTTAAAGGGTTTATGGATTACACAAAACGTAAAGCACCTGAAACCCATCAGCAACTTGTTGACGCAGGCGGGCATTCTTTGGCTAAATTAGGATCAGATTCCTTTAAACAGTCTTGGAAGTCAATTATGTCAGGAGCCGGAGCAGAAGATCAACATCAGTATGCTGTAGTGCAATATTTTGTGCCGGCTGCTGATAAAGTTACAAAGAGTACTGGAATAGATGTAAGAACAAGATCTAAAACATTGCAAGACGTATTGTGGTCAACAGCAATTCAGCATGGTGCAGGCGGGTGTAACAGAGTATTTAAAAATGCGTTAAAAGCATGCGGCAATAATAATCCTGCAGATGATGCATTGATTGTTGCTGTTTATAATGAAAGAGCAAGAGATAATGGAATGGCACACTTTGGTAAAAGTACTAATGAAGTAAGAAGAAGTGTTGTAAAAAGATTTAACAATGAAAAGTTAGATGCATTGTCAAGTTTAAAACAAGAATTAGGTGGAGGAGGTACACCTACCCAATCAGGATCAGGTACTGTAGTACTTCCTGTAGAAGGAACTGTCGGGTAAATACAATATGAGTGAATTAGAAAAAAACTTAATTAAAAGAGTTACAGTAAGTGAACAACAAAAGTCTGCAAAAAGTAGTAGAACTTATAGAGGATTTTCTACAGTAGATGGAAAGAATACTGGATTCGCTAAGTATGACTTTGATATTATAAAGCAAGATCTAATTAATCATTTTCATATACGACAAGGAGAAAAACTTACTGATCCAAAGTTCGGCACAATTATTTGGGATTTATTATATGAGCCTTTTACTATTGATTTACAAGAAGCAATTGTACAAAATGTAACTGACATAGTAAATTATGATAGTCGAATAAGTGTAGAAGAAATAGTAGTAGATACATATGAACAGGGAATAACTGTAGACTGCACACTTACTTTCCTTCCTTATAGTATTTCAGAAAATTTACGTTTTAAGTTTGATCAAAAAAATGGTCTTCTGTAGAGAATTAACTACGCACTTATCTGTAACAGATAAATATCATAGTAATAGAGGAAAGCTAAATGTCTGCAACTGATAGACAGTCAAGATTGTTAGTATCTGAGGACTGGAAAAGAATTTACCAATCGTTTCGTAACGCTGATTTTGCAAGTTACGATTTTGATAATCTTCGCAGGACGATGATTAACTATCTGCGACAAAACTATCCTGAAGATTTTAATGATTATATTGAGTCTTCAGAATACCTTGCACTTATAGATATGATTGCGTTCCTTGGACAAAATTTAAGTTTTAGAATAGATTTAAATGCAAGAGAAAATTTCTTAGAAACAGCCGAACGTAGAGAAAGTGTATTGAGATTAGCTAGAATGCTGTCTTATAATCCTCGACGTAATCAAGCTTCAAGCGGAATACTAAAGCTTAATACTATCAAAACTACAGAACCTATTATAGATAGTACAGGACAAAATTTAGCAAATGTCGTAATTAAATGGAATGATCAGGCTAACTCAAACTATTTTGAACAAATGGTTAAGATTTTAAATTCATCATTACCTGTAACTAATCAAATAGGAAATCCATTAAAGAGTGCATCAATTGCAAATGTGATTACTCAACAATATAGGATAAACGCAACTAATACAACTAGTGCAGTTTTTCCTTTTTCTAAAAAAGTAGAAGGTGTTACAACAAGATATGAAGTTGTAAGTGCTGGAATTAACGGAGAAAATTTGATAGAAGAACCTCCAATTCCTGGTACAAGCCCTGCTTTTTTGTTTAGAGATGACGGACAAGGCGCTGGAAGCTCAAACACTGGATTCTTTATGATGTTCAAACAGGGTAAATTATCAAGTTCAGACTTTTCAGTAAATAATCCTGTACCAAATCAATCTGTTGCAGTAGACGTAGCAAACATTAATGATTCAGATGTTTGGCTTTATAATATAGACAGCAACGGATTCGAAACAGATTTTTGGACAAAAGTTGATGCGGTTGAGGGCAACAATGTAATTTACAATAATTTATTTGAAGGTATAAAAAATGTTTATGCTGTAACCACTAGAATAGGAGATAGAATAAATTTAGTTTTCTCAGATGGTTTATTTGGAAATTTGCCTTCAGGTAATTTTAGAACTTACTATAGAACTAGTGCAAATGCTGCTAGTGTAATTAATCCAGGCGCTATTGGAAATGTTAATATTGATATAGAATATCAAAGTAGAAGTGGTAATATAGAAGTTTTATCATTAGGATTTAAACTTAACTATACAGTAACAAATGGAACTGCGTCTGAAAGTAGCGAGGAGATTAAAGCAAATGCTCCTGCAACTTATTATACACAAAATAGACTAATTACTGGGGAAGACTATAATATAGGTCCGCTTGCAATAAGTCAAGAAATTATTAAAACAAAAAGTACAAATAGGATTAGTAGTGGTATTAGTAGGTACTTTGATCTTAAAGACGTTTCGGGCAAATATAGCAATACTAGTTTGTTTGCAGATGACGGTGTATTATACAAAGAAATTTTTCAACTTAAAAAAGAATTTACATTTACTACTCAAAGTGATATAGAAGGTGTAATTAATAACACTGTAGAAGGTATATTAAATTCGTCCTATATGAAAAATTTCTATCTTGATCAATTCCCTAAAACACTTGTATCTGATCTAAATGCAAGTTGGTCACAATCAACAACATTTAAAACAGAGTCAACTGGAAGATTTTTAGATGCAACTCAAAATCCATATATGGTCAGCAGCTTCACTGCTAATAGTTTGCGTTATATCGAACCAGGAACTATGTGTAGATTTATTGCACCTTCTGGATTTCATTTTAAGCCAGATGGCACTTTAGGTTCAGGCGCAGCAAATTATTTAGGTAGTAAAAATTATAAATGGGCTAAAGTAATAACAGTTGACGGAAATGGCACTGTAGTGAATACAACTACTACTAACGGTCCAATTAGATTTAATGAAGTTATTCCAACAAATGCTGTGTTAGATCAAATTGTTCCTAATTTTTCAAAAGTTCTTACAGATGCTGTGAAAGTCCAATTAATTGATCAAGCATTTGCTTACAAAGATTTTGGTTTAAGATATGATTTAACTGACAGACAATGGAAAATTATTACTTCAGAAAATTTAAATGTTTCTCAAGATTTTACTACAGGAAAAACAGGAGATAACACAGCACAGAATTTAGATTCAAGCTGGTTATTATATTTTAAAACTGATGGCGAAACATATACTATAACATATAGAAATTTAAGATATATTATTGAAAGTGCAGATGAAGTTAGATTCTATTTTGATGGTATAGATAAAGTTTATAATCCTTCTACAGGAGAAATTGTCAGAGATAAAATTGATATACTTAATATTAATAATGCTCCGGGTAGTACTTCGTCGTTCAATAATGATTTTACATGGACTGTTTCAGGTGCTTTTAGAGACCCAGATGGATATATTGACTCTAGAAAAATAGAAGTTCAATTCATTGATCTAGACGATGACGGTATAGTAGATGATCCGGAAATTTTTGAGCAAATAGTAAATCAAAATAATAGTAGTATTTCTATATCTGAAAGATTAATTTTTCAAAAAAGTTATAAAACATCTGATGGAGTAGAAGATTTTAAATATTTTGCAAATACTAATAATGAAATTGTTATTGTTACAAACGAATCTGCAATAGCACCATATAGTTCTAGAACAGACGGGCAAGTATTTTATTTAGAAGATGAAAAAGTATTTAAAAAGCTTAATAAAATCTTAAACAATACAGTTTTAACTTCAGACTATAGAGCATATGCAGGAAGAGATGGATTAAAGTTTCATTATGTGCATGTTGCAGATAGTAGTTATAGAATAGATCCTAGTGCTAGTAATATTATTGACACATATTTACTTACAAAAAGCTATGACAATGAAGTAAGAAAATTTATTATTGACGAAATAGATGTAGAACCTAGACCACAAAGTAATGATGAGTTATTTAGGCTTTATGGATCTGCTATTGATAAAATTAAAAGTATAAGTGATGAAGTAATATATTATCCTGCAAAATATAAAATATTATTTGGATCAAAAGCATCACCAGATTTGCAAGTGAAATTTAAAATAGTTAAAAATCGTGATTTAGTTATAAATGATAATGAACTAAAATCAAATATTGTCGAATCAATTAATAGATTTTTTGCAATAGAAAACTGGGATTTTGGTGAAACATTTTATTTTCAAGAACTTAGTGCATATATAATGAATCAGTTGTCTCCAAGATTAGTTTCAGTGCTTATAGTACCAAACCAGTCTACTTCAAAATTTGGAAGTTTATTTGAAATAAAATCTGAACCAGACGAAATTTTTATTAGCTCGGCTACTGTTGGAGATATTGAAACGATTTCAGAAATTACTGCTAAAGAAATACAAGCAAGCGGAACTGTAATTACAAGTATTAATAGTGCAGACGCTAGTGCAAATATTGTTAGTAGTGCATCTAGTGCAACTGCTACTAATAGTGTTTCTACAACGACTTCTAGTTCTAGTTCATTAAGCTCTAGCAGTGGATCAAGCTCTAGCAGTGGATCAAGCTCTAGCAGTGGATCAAATTCTAGTGGTGGAGGCTATAGCTACTAATGGCATACGATGACAATCAAAACGAAAGTCCACTTCCTGCTGATGGTAAAGTAAAAAAAATTAGTACAGATTTCCTTCCAAAGTTTTTTAGGACTGAAGCTAATAGAAAATTCTTACAAGGTACATTAGATCAACTTATTACACCGGGTGTCGCAGAGAAAGTAAGCGGGTACATAGGCAGAAATACTGCTAAAGCGTTTACCCCAACTGACAATTATATTGGTGATATTAGTAATGATAGAACTAACTATCAACTAGAACCTGCCACAGTTATTAAAGATAACTTTGACAATGTTACTTTTTATAAAGATTATAATGATTATGTAAATCAGCTAGGAGTTTTTGGATCTAATAATAAAAACCATAGTAGGTTAAACAATCAGGAAACGTATGCGTGGAATCCTAATATTGATTATGACAAGTTTGTTAATTTTAGAGAATATTATTGGCTACCTAATGGACCTACAACAGTATCGGTTAGAGGACAAAGCAAAGAGATAGTAAGCACGTATACAGTTACTACATCAGATCAAACAGATAATATTGCTTACGTGTTCAACGATGGGTTAACTGTAAATCCTACAATAAAACTTTTTAAAGGTCAAACATATAGATTTGAAATTGATACACCAGGTCATCCAATTGCGTTCAGTATCTCAAGAACATTTACACCTGGTACTGCTGTGCTTACAGCTGGATCAGAAGGATTACGTGCTGACGGTCAATTTGATGGGCAACTGTACGGTAATAATTACGATCAAGGAGAGTACATTATTTTACCTAGCAGTGGTTCTGTGACTTTTGATGCTGATGAAAATGTAAGCACACTTTATCCTGATGGTATTACAAAGTACGGAGAAGAAGGCGAAGTATTATCAGTTGTGTATGTAGAAAAAGGTACTATTGAATTTACAGTTCCATTGAATGCTCCAGATAGACTATATTACGTTAGTAAAAATGCAATCGATACAAGCGGATTAATAAGGATTTACGACATAGAAGAAAATTCTGCTATTAATATTGACGAAGAAGTTTTAGGCAAAAAGACTTATAAAAGTGCTAACGGAGTTGAATTTACTAATGGAATGAAAGTTAAATTTCAAGGAGAAGTAACTCCTGCAAAGTATGAAACTAATTTATGGTACATTGAGGGTGTTGGCGATAAAATTTCATTAATACGAGATAAAGATTTAATTATTCCTGCTGCTTACACAGAAGATAAGTTAATACCTTTTGATACAGATAAATTTGATGAGCTACCATTTGCTGATTCTAAAGCTTATGCTGAAACAAAAGATTATATTACGATTAACAGAGCAAGTAAGGATAGAAATCCTTGGAGTAGATATAATTGCTGGTATCATAAAGATGTTGTTTTAGAAAGTGAAAAATATAATGGTCTTCCTGAAACACTAGATGAAACAACTAGGGCTAAACGTCCTATTATAGAATTTGAAGCAGGATTAAAATTAAATAATGCTGGAGTATTTGCAAAAGATGACGTTGATCTTGTAGACAACTTTACTAAAGATGTGTTTAGTACTATTGAAGGTACAGCAGGATATAATATAGACGGAATAGATTTAGCAGACGGAATGCGTGTACTCTTTACTGCTGATACAGATGTATTAGTAAATGGTAAAATATATAAAGTTAAATTTATTACAGTAGATAATATTAGACAAATTAGTCTTATTGAAACTTCTGATACAATCCCGCAAGATTTAGAATGTGTGCTAGTTACTCAAGGAGATAGTTTTGCAGGTACTAGCTTTTACTACAAAACTAATAAATGGGTTCAAGCACAACAAAAAACAAAAACTAATCAACAACCATTATTTGAAGTATTTGATGCAAACAAAAATAGTTTTAGTGACGAGACGTTTTATAATAGTACAACGTTTCCTGGTACAAAAATATTTTCCTATAAGCAAGGCTCGGGCACACCTGATGCAGAATTAGGATTTCCATTATCATACAGAGCTATTAATAACTCAGGCGACATTGTATTTAATTTTTGCTTGCTAAGTGATACTTTTACATATCAAGATGATACTGAATTATATACTCAACGTATTGATACAGGTTACTTAAAAAAGTATAAAAATTTAACAAGTTTTGAGTATGTAAACGGCTTCAGTAAAATACCTACATCTAGTAAACAGTTAGTAATAAATCAATATAATGTAACTGATTTGAAGAATAATAATTTTAGTATTGAAGCATACCGAAAATCAGGAGATTTGAACGATCTTAAAGTTATTGTTTACGTAGATAATGTTTTAAAACTCAAATCAGTAGATTATGAAATTGATCGTATTAATGGCGTAGCTATAGTAAGATTTTATAAAAATTTGCTAGACGGACAGTTTGTTAAAATAAAAACTGATAGTAATGCTGAAAAAGATATTGGATATTATGAGTTTCCATATAATTTAGAACGCAACCCATTAAATGATGATATTACTGAATTTACATTAGGTGAAGTAATTGATCATGTTGACACTATGATAGAAGATATTCCTACTTTCAAAGGAGTGTATCCTGGTAGAAGTAATTTAAGAGATTCAGGTGAAACAGATCATTTTGGCAAGCGTTTTGTAAAACATAGTGGTCCGATTAATATTGCAAACTATCATATTACAAATAAAAACTTTAATATAATAAAAGCACTAAGACATTCAAAAAATGAGTATTCAAGATTTAAAAGAAGTTTTTTAGAGAAAGCAATTACTTTAGGTTTTGACGGCCCAGTAAAAAAACACTTTGATAAAATATTACAAGATTTAAATAAAGACAGGGTAAAAACAGAGTCTTTTTACTTTTCAGATATGCTAGCATATGGTGATGCAAATAGGTTAGAGTATACTGTTTTAGATTCTGACACAACAATTTATCCTATGACTTCTGCATTCACCTTAGGAGCGTTAAGCGAAAAAAGTGTAAATGTCTATTTAAATGGAATTCAATTAACACACGGCAAAGATTATACTTTTAATAGTGATGGGTATGCTGTAATTACTGCAACAAAATTTGTTAATGATATTATTGAAATTTACGAATATGAAAATACTGACGGTAGCTTTATACCAGCTACTCCAACGAAATCAGGACTTTATCCTAAGTACTATCCTGAATTAATTATAGATGACAGTTATGTCCAAGAAGACACGCTGGCAACAGGCCCATTTAAACTCTATGGAAGAACAGAACAAACAACAAAATCTTTCAAAGGAAAAGTAGGTTGGTTTTATCCGTTATATACTTCTAAAGAAGAAGCTATAGCTGCTGATTCTGATTCTAGTGCTGATACTGGCACTGCTCATATGCATGTATTTGAAGGACTATCACAAGTATTTTGGATGCCAGACACACAAATGAATCATGCAACAGTTGATGATTTATCACTAGAAGAATATCCACGTGGCGTAGCTATGATAAGAGGGCATGACGGTAGCTATATCAAAGCATATAAAGATTTTAGAGATGAACTACTGTTAGAATTAGAAAGAAGAATCTTTAATAATATAAAAGTAGAATATGATATTAATCGATTAGATGTTAACGAGTTTTTAGGCGGCGAATATAGAAAATCAGAATTTACAAGGCAAGAAATTAATAGCACTTTATTAAGCGATTTCATTCAATGGACACGTGGTATTGATAAAGATTACACTGTGAATGATTTTTATAATATTAATAATAGTTTTACCTTCAACTTCTCGAGTGCAAAAACTCCATTAGGTAATGATGTACCTGGTTTCTGGAGGGGAGCATATCTGCATGCTTATGGCACTGATAGACCTAACGCTACTCCTTGGGAAATGCTTGGATTTACAATGAAACCAAGTTGGTGGGATACAACATATGGTACTGCTCCTTATTCAGGAGATAACTTAGTTTTATGGAGAGATCTAGAAGAAGGCAGAATAAAAGAACCAGGAAAAGCAGAAGTAGTAAATGGAAAATATGCTAGACCCGGATTAACAAATCATATACCTGTAGACAGTCAAGGAAGATTGAAGTCTCCTACTAAGAGTAATTTTGCACAAGGGTTTTTAACTAGACAAGGATCTAACGGATTTAAATTTGGAGATGTTGCACCTGTAGAAAGTGCTTGGCGCAGGAGTGCTGAATATCCATTTGCAGTTTTATCAGCATATCTTCTAAATAAACCTGCTAAAGTTATGGGATTAGGTTTTGATGTAAGTCGAACTAAGAAAAATCTTGCAAACCAATGGGTTTATACTGAGACTAACAAGCCAATAAAATTGTCTAGTGTAAAAATGCCTAATACTTATAACGATGAAGTAAGGACACTTACATGTGGTTTAGTAAATTACATTTATAACCTTGTATCTAGTGATATTCTTACTTTGTATTCTGAATATAAATCTGACTTAGCGGTACTTACAAATCAAATTGGTTTTAAAGTAGGTGGGTTTACTGATAAAACTAAATTTAATCTTATATTAGATAGTAGATCGCCTACTCAACAAGTAGATCGAGATGGTATTTTTGTACCTCAAGAAAGTTTTAAGGTTTTTACAAACACAAGTAGTCCGCTTACTATGGCAATATACAGTGGTATTGCTATTGAAAAAGCTGCTAATGGTTATATTGTAAGAGGGTACAACAATACCATTACACATTTCGAATATTATGCTCCAATAACAGGAACATCTAAAGTAAATGTTTCTGTAGGAGGAATTTCAGAAACTACAGCAGATTTTAAAGCAAATACGTTCTATGCTAAAGGAACAATAATACAAGAGGAACGTGATTTTTATAGAGTTACAGAAGATTTTACTAGTGGTGAATCTTTTACTACTGAAAACGTAGCTAGATTATCTGAACTTCCAGAAGTAGGCGGAAGAACTGCTGAATTTAAAAGAGATTTTGATAAGTCGCAAGTACTCAAATTAAATTACGGCACAAGATTATCGACAATACAAGAAGTTGTAGATTTCATACTAGGTTATAATGATAGGCTTAAAGATATAGGATTTGATTTTAATGAATTTAATGCTGATACCGAAACAGTATCTAATTGGTCAGAATCTTGTAAAGAGTTTATGTTTTGGACAACACAAGGTTGGGCAGCAGGTACACTAATAGTTTTAAGTCCTTCAGCAAATCAAGTTTCTTTTACAAGATCATTTAGTATAGTTGACAATTTAAATGATCCGTTTTATGATTATAGCATTTTTAAGGCTGATGGACAGCCGTTGGATACAGATTTTATATCATACAATAGAGACGGAAACTCTTTTACTTTAGAAACTGACGATACAGATGATGGTGTATATCATACTGCTTTACCATTAGTGCAAAAAGAGCATGTAGTTTTATTAGAAAACAAAACATCGTTTAGTGATATTATCTATGAACCTAAGAGTGGATATAGACAAGATAGACTTAAAGTAAGTGGTTATAAAACTGATGAATGGAATGGTGGCTTAAATCTTCCAGGATTCCTTTATGATGAAGCTATAATTACAAATTGGACTCAATGGAAGGATTACAAGATTGGCGAAATAGTAAAATATAAACAATTTTATTATGTAGCAACAGTAAATATTTCGGGAACTAAGTCATTTGAAGCTAAATCATGGTATCAGTTGAGTGAAAAACCAGAACCAGAATTAATGGCAAATTTAGATTATAAAGCAGGACAATTTGCTGATTTCTATGACCTAGACTCTGATGGATTTGATAAAGAACAACAAAAATTAGCACAGCATTTAGTTGGATATCAAAAAAGACAGTATCTAGCAAACATAATTAATGATGATATTAGTCAATATAAATTTTATAGAGGATACATTGCAGATAAAGGGACAATGAATTCTTTATCAAAATTATTTGAGTCTCTTGCAACTACTAATACAGAAACAGCTTTAGACTTTTACGAGGAATGGGCAATACAAACAGGTAGATATGGTGCTACAGAATCTGAAAAAGAAATAAGAATTAATTTAAAACAAGATAATTATACAGAAGCTCCTCAATCTTTTGAATTAGTTAATACATTACCTGACACTAACTTTGAAAACATTTATAGAATTTTACCTAACGAAATGTTTGATAAGCCTTTCGATTATACACACGAACCATTTCCTACTAAATTAGTGCCAAGCAAAGATGAAGTTATAAAAACTGGCGGCAATGTAAATGAAGATGACGTAGACTTTCTTGCAGGATCTATTGCAGAGTTAAGTTTAGGTGATGTTAATGCTGCTGGGCATGGTGATTATATTTGGGTAATAGAAACAGGAAAAGGCACTTGGAACGTATATCAAGTTGTTCCTGCAAATGTAAATGTAGTAAGTGCAAGAGTAAGAAATGATTCGCTATCAACTGACGGTATGAGATTAATTGAACTTACTACTGATAGATATGTAGATATAGAGTACGACAATAAGGCACCTTTACTATTACAAAGTGATATTATTGGTATAAAAAATGCTGACGAGTTTAAATTAAGTGGTATGTATGCAATAGAACAAGATGGCATAGAACTTAACAAAATAACAGTAAAAGCTGATATTACTTCGAATATAACTGATTTCTTAGAGCAATCATTTCCAGTTGTAAAACTTAGGAATGTTAGAGTTCCTACTTTAGATTTCTTGACAAGACAAAGATATAACTTTTTAACCAAACAAAGAATTTGGATTGATAATCTAGATGGAGACTGGGCAGTTTTAGAAAATAATCCTGTTTTTAGAAATGAGCAAACAATCCAGAATCCTGCAGAATGGGATAGTACATCTCAGAAATTTGGATCAAATTTCACAGTTACTAGTGATAATAATAATTTGTTTGTAACTGCTTCAGGTGATAGCAATGGTAAAGTACATTATTATAGACGTACAAATGAAAAAAATGACTTTTCTCTAGATGCAACAATACAAATTAATTCAGACGATAATCTATTAAACGCATCGGCTTCTAAATTAGGTGAAAGTGTTTCAGTAAGTCCAGATGGGGAATACTTAGTAGTTGGCATGCCTGAAGCAAATGGAGTAAAAACTAAATTCAAAGGAGACTTTGATAAAAGTATCACATATACAAAAGGTGATATAATCAAGTATAGAGAAAGTTTATGGAAAGCTAACAGAGAGATTCTACCAGAAATAGCCCAGCAGCCGTTTACTACTTTTGATAGTTATGTAAATTTAGCTTCAATAGCCGACGGAGATAGCACAACGCTTCAGTTACTTGTTGCTGGAGATCCAGGGTTGGCTAATAATATGGTAGATCATATTTTAGTAAGAGCTCCGAAAGATATGTATTTAGGCACATCACCCGGAGACATAGTCAACTTATATTGGAATACACGTAGTTATGCATTTCCTACGCTAGATTCATATACACCATTTAATAGCCAAATTCCTGAAATTACAGCAACGTTTATTTCCCAAAGCCATCCTATTATACATAAAGTTGATCATATATTAAAGGTTGAAACTTTTGTTACTTTACCATCTGTTGGACAAACTGTTACAACAAATACAGGTAGTGGTACAGTTGTGTATGTGGGTACAAAAGATCAAAGTGCAGTTATATACATTAAAGATGTTAATGGAATTTTTAGTATTTCTGGAGAGTTGTTTATTGATGAAGAAAGCTTTGTAGGTTTTTACAACTATACAGATACTGCAAATACAAATACTTCAGTAGATGGATTTTGGTATTTAAATACAGGTTTTTCATATAGCAATAATAGTGTTTACTATGACACTGGCCGAGGACTAGTGTATGCCGATGTAAGATTACAAACTAGTAACAGGTCTTTGAATATATATTCTAATATACAAAAATCAGTAGGCTATATAGGTGCTTATGTTAATTTGAAAGACAGAGCAAGTTATATTACTCATTTATCATATAGAGGCGATCCAGGCGGCGTAGAAGCAGATCAGTTGTCTAATAAATTTGTAGTGCGAGGCGCAAAAGAATATACTGATGTTTTAAGTGTTGGTGATCAAACAGAATTTAGATTATATAATTTAGATAACAGAACAATTGATGTAGAATCTGCAGGTTTTAGTTTTAATATTTTTAATAAAAATCAAACAGTAGTTGATTTATGGGACGGATATATAGATTTTACATTTGATGAGTTTGACTTTAATGGCAATGTGTTTGAGCCACAAGTTGGTGATATCATTAGTGATGTGCAATTTCCAAATGATGGACAAGGCGGACTAGCAATTACAACTTCTACAACTAGTACAGCAGAAGTTATGTTTTATAGACGTAACTTTAATAGTGTAAGGGTTTATGTAAAGGCGTTATCTGGAGATTGGAGTCAATTAGCTAATATTGGAAAATACTCAATTCAAAGAAATGCAAATGCAAGCTTACGTGGCGCTGCAGATGTTGACAGAGTAATGGGAACAGTAAGTAATGTACTTAATGACATTGCAGTAGGAACCACAACTGTCGGAAAATTAATTGTGTTTGAACACTCTAGTAACTTTCCTGTTGTAAGTAATCCTGAGATAGTTGACGAAGAATACTGGTTCTTTAATGAAAATACAGAACAAGGTATTTCAAGATTGCCCAATCCACCATATAGTTTAAATAAAGACTATAGACAAGTATACAACATTCCTGCAGAAACTACTGGTACAGCCGGTCTGGATGATGAAGGAGCAGTTGCTATCTATAGGCGCACATCGGAAGGCAACTATATTCGCTTACTAGTACTTGTATCAGAACATAGAAAAGCAAACAGAGGGTTTGGCAAGAAAGTAAAAATTGTTCAAAAAGGCGACTACTATACACTTGCAATATCAAGCAAAGGACTTGGAACTAGAGAAGATCCAGGTAGCATAGAATTTTTTAGGCATGGAGTAAAGGCTACTGATAATTTTGTAGGTCCGTACAGACCAACTGAAGTTTATGCAATTGACGATATAGTATTATTTAACGATGAATATTATAAGTGTATTCAAGTTGTTGCAACAACAATTTCAAATATTTCAAATTCTGATGTATGGGAAAACATTAGTTGGAAGTCTGGTAAAGATCAAAACTACAGGGGAGTTTGGGATAATACTTATAGCTATGCAAAAGACAGTGTTGTAAATTATAATAATCTACTTTATTCAGCAAAAACTAATTTGGCTGAAGGAGTTGCATGGTCATCAAGTCAATGGGAACTAGTTTCTACAAAAATTGATTATACAGGAGTGTTGCCTAATACAACAGCAAATGCATTTTATGGAGAGGATACTTTTGATCCTGTTCAAAATATTAGTCAGTTTAGTCAAGATTTTGATATCAGTGCAGACGGTGATGTATTAATTACTACAAGTAAACAAGAATTAACTGATAGTACTAGAGATATTGCTGTCCTTGTATATAGAGAAACTGACGACAAGTTTTTATTGGATCAAACAATTGCAGAAGAAACTACTGTAGATGGATTTGCAAGTAAAGTAAGTCTGCATCCGGCAGGCAGAAAGATAGCTGTAAGTAAACAGCTCGAGGATCGTGGTGCAATAGATCAAGGATCGGTTTTAATTTACACACAAAATTCAGACGGTAAATTTGGTACAGTAGTAGATTCTGTAAAAGGAATAACAACACCTAATCAAACATTAAGACCATCACAAGATGAAGTTTCAGAAAAATTTGGATATGATATTGATTATAGTACAGACCATTTGCTAATTAGTAGCCTTAATGGTGATCAAGTAATTCCTACAAGATTTGATACTTACGAAGAAACACTTCCAGCAAATAGTCCATCTGATCCATCAGGCCTGGGATCAAAATATGTACTTGATATAAACAGTGCAAGTAAAGATTTTGAAACTACTTTTGATAAAGAATTTACAACCTTCAAAAATCAAAAAATGGACAAGGGTGTAGTTTATGCATATGAAACATTAGGAACAAACGAAGTTGAATCAGAAAAGTTTGTTTATCCTCTAACACAAACAACTTTCGGCGAAAAAATCCTAGCAGTAGATAATCATGTTTATATAGGGATGCCACAACAATTTGGCGATGATAGTACATCACCGTTAGTTGCTGATACAAGAGGGGCAGTTGTTGATTTTAGGAAAAATAAAAACTCCAAAGCTTGGGATAAAATTAGGTCAAGTGTTATTCCTGCCGATGTAGAAAAAATTAAAGGATCATTCCTTTATAACAAAAGAAATCAGCAGATTATTACATATGTAGATTTTATTGACCCTGTTCAAGGAAAAGTAGCAGGAATTGCAGAAGCTGAGATAGACTTTAAAACTACATATGATCCAGCATTTTATAATACTGGCGAACTTGCTGATAATAATGTTGATCCTAATCAGCATTGGGCTGAAAAATATGTTGGAAAAGTTTGGTGGAATATTGGTAATGCAAGATTTGCACATTCTTATCAAGGTACTACAAATTTCCAAAAGAATAATTGGGGTAAGCAATTAGGCGATTCTATAATTACAGTTTATGAATGGGTAGAAAGTCCGTTCTTACCAGAAACATGGGACGGATTAGCAGATACAGATGCAGGATTAAAGAGGGGTATTAGTGGTGTAAGTTTACATGGTAATACAAAGTATACCACTAGACTTATATATGACTCTATAAGTAAACAGTTTAATAGTTTATACTACTTTTGGGTAGAAAATAAAAGAACTATTCCTGTTAATAAACATAGAAATTTAAGCATTAAACAAATTGCTAGTTTAATAGGTGATCCGCAGACGCAAAAGTATAGATATCTAAGTTTGTTTAGTAAGAACAAATTTATGTTGGTAAACTGTAATGATCTTATAACAAGTGACGATGTTGTACTTGTTATAAAATACACTAACGATTCTATGACAAAACAACAACAAAATACACATAGCCAATATCAAATATTATCAAAAGGATTAGACACAAGTGTAGTTAATGCTGACATTGAAAATAAATGGTTTGATAGCTTAATTGGTTTTGATAAACAAAAACGTCCTGTGCCAGATATGACTATTCCGGTAGCAGGCAGATACGGAGTACAGAACAAACCAAGACAAGGCATGTTTGTTAATAAAGCAGAAGCTTTGAAACAATTCGTTGAACGGGTTAATATAGTTTGTAAGGCTAACTTACTTACTGATGAATATGATCTTTCTAAACTTAGTTTAAAAGAACCATTGCCAACATTAATAAGTGGCGAATACGATACTAAAATTAGTAACTATTCTGAGATTGGGTTTGTAAGTACAAGTAAGGTGCGTCCTGCAAAACTTACACCTGTAATACAAAACGGAAAAATTATAAGCGTAACAATTACTGATAGCGGAAGAGGATATAAAACTATTCCTCCTTTAAAATTATCGGGATCAGGAAAAAATGCAGAATTTAAAATAACAATTGATACGGCAGGACAAATTTCAAACGTTGAAGTAATAAATCAAGGTAGTGGGTACGATCAAAATACACTTATTACAGTACGAAGATATACAGTATTAGTTGAAGCTGATTCTACAGTATTTAATAAATGGTCACTATATTCTTGGAACGAAGTAGAAAACAATTGGTTTAGAAGAAGTATACAAGATTATGATGTAACTCAATTTTGGAATTATATTGATTGGTATGCAACAGGTTACAATCAATTTACCGAAATAGATGATATTATTGAAGGAAGTTATCTACTTACTGGCTTAGAGAATCAAATTGGGTCTGTTGTTAAAATTAATAGTATTGGCTCAGGAGGGTGGTTATTACTTGAAAAAATTGCAGATGAAGACACTGAAGATTATACTGTAAATTATAAAACTATAGGTAGACAAAACGGAACAGTACAGTTTAATGATAAACTTTATGATTATGCAAAAAATACTGTAGGGTTTGATAATAGAAGTTTTGATAGCTACTTTTATGATAGTATACCTATTACAGAATTGCGTACAATCTTAAATACAATTAAGGATCAAATTTTTACAGGAAGATTAGCAGTTGAGTATAATGAATTATTTTTTGCAAGTTTGCGTTATGTTCTTGCAGAACAAATATCTGCAGATTGGTTATTCAAAACAAGTTTTGTAAAAGCAAAACATAACTTAGGACCGTTATACCAAGATAAAACTTTTAACAATAATAATCTTGCAAATTATGAATCATATATTAATGAAGTGAAACCGTACAAAACAAATGTTAGAGAGTTTGTAAGTAACTATAATAATATTGAGCCTACTAACACTACTGTTAGTGATTTTGATTTACAACCCGAGTACGACAAATTAAGTAATTCTATAGTTACTAGCAATGCTTCAGTTATTGACGGCAAAGTGGTAAGCCCTCCAGGAAGTTCAGCATCTTATCCTCGCAGACACTGGTTAGAAAACAACAGCTATAAAGTTACAGAAGTTGTTATAGCAGATTCAGGTTCAGGATATACATACCCTCCTACAATTAAATTTACTAGTAATTCAGGTTCAGGCGCAACAGCAAAAGCATACCTTGCTTACGGTAAAGTTAGCAAAATTGAAATCATTACAAAAGGTAATGATTATATTACATCTCCAACGGTAGTAATTGAAGGACCACAAACAAATGCAGGCACGCCAGCTAAAGCAACTGCTATATTAGGCGATGGTGTTGTAAGAAGCCCTAAAATTATAAGCAAATTTGACAGGGTATCAGGTACTGTTTATTATACAGCATTAAAAGAAGAATTTTATGCAACTGCTTCTGGAGATACAACCATTTATAACTTAGAATGGCCAATGGATCTGTCAAGCTCAAAGGTAAAAATTTCTATAGGAAAAACAAATACTACATTAATAGAACAATTAAGAAGCAAGTACACATATAAAAATGTTGTTGATACCTCAAAAACATATACAAGACAAAAAGGACAAGTTGTATTTGCTGAACCGCCAGCAGTAGGCGACATTATTAGAATTGAATATTATAAACCTCTAAGTTTACTTACAGCTCAAGATAGAATTAATTTTGCCTATAATCCAACATCTGGCATGTTTGGAAAAGATCTATCTCAACTTATGACAGGAATTGATTACGGCGGCGTACAAGTAAAAAGTTTCGAATTTGACCAGCCATCAGGATGGGACACAGAAGGATGGTATACTGATAACTGGGACACGTATGATAATACATATGAAGATCAAATCTTTACATCAGATGGATCTTCAACTGCTGTAATTTTAGATACTCCATTAGAAAATGGAATAATGTATAACTTCTATAAAAATGGTGTTAGAATAGATGATCCAAACTATGATGCAAGTACAGAAATTACCAATCCTACAGCGATAACAAATTCTATAATTGGAGATGGTACTACCCGATTACTTGATCTAGAAGAAATGGGCGTAAGATTGCTAGATAATGATATTTTTATTGTAAGAAAAACTACTAGTGACGGAAGTGTACTTCCTGATGCAGATAGTTATGATACAGCGTTATCAGGCGGCGACCTTGCATATAAAACTGCTACAGGAATTAAAGCAGAAGATATTATTGTAGATGGCGACGGATTTGTAACTCCTACTACAAGTGGCGGCCCAGAAGAATTAGTTCCAGGACAAGTACTTGATACACTTGATATAAAAGTGTTTACTAGAGACAGTGACGGACAAGGACAAATATACAGTCAAAGTTATATTATGGATAGTAATACAACATACAATTTAGGAGTTATACCTAGAACTGCACCTGCTGTAATAGTAAAAGTTGCAAATGTAATATTAGATAGCTCTCAATATACTATAGACTGGAATAATAATAATGTAACTCTTAATACAGCAACACCTGGCGCTGAACTTAATATTATAGCAATGGCCCAAGGCGTACAAAAATTATTAGATTTCGGCCAAGGTGTTTCTACAGCTGGGCAATCAGACTATCTTACTACAGTTGATTGGCAAACAGGTGTAAGTGTTTTTGTGAGTGTCAATGGTGTAGCAACAGACGTAGAAATATTTAACAGTGAAGACAGTGGAGCACCTATAGCTAAAGTTGGCATAAGATTTAAAACTCCAAGAACTGTAAGTGGTGAAAAAATACATTATTCTGTGTTTAGTGATAAAACAAAAGTTAATTATAGTCAAGTTAGTAAAGATGAATTTACTGCTGACGGCACAACTAAATCATACACACTGTCTACTACACCGTTTTATGCAAAACCAAATGAACATAACATAATTGTAAAAGTAGGCAATAAAATTCTTAATCCGGGATATAATATTCAGCATACTATTGAAGATGGTAACAGAACATATAAAATTGAAACTTTCCAACAACCAATTGGAGCAAACGCTGCATCAGACATGAAGGTATTTGTAAACGGAGTAGAAAAATTTACACCAAACGAATGGAGATTTGATATTGCTAATAGTGCTATTATTTTATCGGATGAAACTGGTGTAAATGGAGATACAGTAGAATTATTTGCTATAACAGACGGCGAATATAGATTAACTGACAATATAGTTACTTTAGATGCTTTACCTAATGATCAAGATAAAATAGAAATTATGCAATTTTCAAATCACGATTTGCTGGGTATAGAGAGAATAAATTATGACGTTGTAAATAGAACTTTATTATTATCAGAAGAAATACAGCAGCAAACAAAATATAATAGATTAACAGTTGGTGAAATTCCGTTACGTAAACAAATTGTTGATGCACAGTATGCATGGGTAAGTGTCAATGGCGAACTACTTACTCCTAGTGTAGATTATTATGTAACAGATGATAGAATGAAAATACAACTAGTAAGACGTCCAGCAAAAAGTGATGTTATAGACGTAATTCATTTTAGTCAAAATATAAGTACTAAAAAGTTTGCATATAGACAATTTAAAGACATGCTAAACAGAACACACTTTAAGCGACTAGATAAAGAAGCTAGTACGTTGCGTGAGCCTCTTAACAGTCATGATTTAATTATAACACTCCAAAGCGGCTCCGGAGACAACTTATCAGAACCAAGTAAAGGTCAGAATTTACCGGGTATTATTTTTATAAATGGTGAACGTATTGAATATTTTACTAAAAAAGATGATATTTTAGGACAGCTACGTAGAGGTACATTAGGTACAGGAGTTAAAGATATACATGAAGTTGGTTCAAAAGTTTATGACCAAAATATAAGCAAAACAATACCGTACAAAGATATGACAAGAAGTCAAAATTTCACAGGAGATGGCGTTGCTACAGAATTTACACTTGATTTAGATGCACTAACCTACAATGAATTTGAAGTTTTTGTAGCTGGTAAGAGATTAAGGAAAGTAAATTTAGAATCTTTCCAGCGTGTAAATGCACTTGATAGTCCAGAAGGTGATATTACACTACCGCCAGAGTTTAGGTATGATAGAGAAACACAAGTTTTAACGCTAGCTGAACCCCCGTTAGACAAAACTAATGTTACAGTAGTACAAAAAACAGGACAAATATGGACAAACATAGGTCAACCACTAGGAGAAGCTGAAAATTCAATAGCACGATTCTTACGAGCAGGAAGTTCGGCGCTACCAGAATAAATACAGTATAGGAAATACAATGAGTGAAAATATGCAAGACAAAAACGGAGTAATGGTTCAGGGACATATCAAAATTTTTGACCCTGAATCTAAAGAAATATACGTTGAAAAGCGGAATGCAATTCATTATGAAAATATGAGTATTGCGTTAGCTGAAAGTTTAAGCAATGCAGGCGCAGGATTTGTTTACGAAATGAGCTTTGGAAACGGTGGTACTTCTGTAGATCCTACAGGGATTATTACATATCTAACTCCAAATAGCACAGGCACAAATGCAAGTTTGTACAATCAAACTTATACTAAAGTAGTAGATGAGAGGAGTGTTAATAACACTGATTCTGCTAGAAACAAAACTGAAGTAAGACACGTAAGCGGAACAAATTATACTGACATTTTAGTATCCTGCTTGTTAGATTACGGAGAACCAAGTGGGCAAGACGCATTTGATAATGCTTCAGATCTAGATAATCAATATGTATTTGATGAGTTGGGCTTGAGAAGTTATAGTCCTACTGGTTCTGGTAGGCTTATTACTCATGTAATTTTCCACCCGGTTCAAAAATCATTAAACAGACTAATACAAATTGACTATACTGTACGTGTACAGAGTTTAGCGGGTTAAGGGGATAATAAATGGCATATGCAATTAGTTACACTGACTCCGTAAACAAGGGAACTATTACGGTATCTGATAATACTTTAAACACAGAAACAACTTTAAGTTTGCCCGGCAGGTTTACAACAGCATATGGTCAAGCAATTAGTGAAAATTTCTTACACTTACTAGAAAATTTTGCTAGTTCTACAGCTCCTTTAAGGCCAGTAGAAGGCCAGCTATGGTATGATAATACTACATCCGTAGATCAACTTAAAATTTATGATGGTACACAGTGGCAATCAGCAGCTGGATTGAAAAAAGCTACTGCTGAGCCGTCTGTATCAACTAGTAGTGCAGGAGACCTATGGGTAAACACAGGATCACAACAGTTATATTTGTTTACAGGATCTACTTGGGTGTTAGTTGGTCCAGAATTTACAGATGGATTGCTTACAGGTACACTGACAGAAAGCATAATTGGGTCAGACAATGCAACATATCCTGTATTGTCTATTAAAATTAAAGATAAAACTGCTTTTATAATAACTGATAGTGCATTTACACCTAAAACAGTTATTGATGGGTTCACTACTGGATTAAAAGCAGGAATGAATGTTAGTTCGTCGGCTTTTCCAGGAGGCACACTAAAATACTTTGGTACTTCAGAAAAATCTGAAGCATTAGTTGTTGGAAACACTACAATACCAGCTGCAAATTTTGTTAGAACTGATCAAACATCAACAACAAATTTTGACCTTCAAGTAAAAAATAATGATGGAGTTGTAATTGGTACTGGAGGGCAACTATCATTACAAGTAGACGGTGAACAAGGTGTTATACAGCATAACACAAGTGGATCGAATATAGATTTTAGATTACGTAGTGGGACTGAAACTCCAACTGTAATGCGTATTGATGCTAGTAGTAGAGTAGGTATTAATACAAATGCTCCAGAACAAGAATTAGATGTTTCAGGAAACATAAAAATTTCTCCTAAGACTGGTGCTGCTGGATCAGGTGTATTACAAATTACAAGTACAGTAGATGCTTCAAGTATTAGTACAGGATCGTTAACAACCACTGGAGGTATAGGAGTTGCATTAAATGCATGGATCGGAGGCAACGTTGATGTTGGCGGAATACTACAGTCAGGAAATATTGCTCCTGATACTAATGGAACACGAAACATAGGTACATTGAATAATAAGTATAATGGAATTTATGCAAATACTTTCTTTGGTAACCTACAAGGCAACGTAACAGGAACAGTAAGTGGAAGAGCTGGTTCTGCAGATAAGTTAGCAAGTGCAACAACGTTTTCTGTATCAGGCGATGTATCAGCTGCAAGCTTTGAATTTGATGGTCAAACAGGCGGTAGCACTAAAACTTTTAACATGTCTATTGCTAATACATTTATATCAAATAAAACTGTAACATATGCAGCTGATAATTCAGATGAATTATTAATTAATAGACCAACCGGTGAAACTGGCGTATATAGAATTACAAAAAATAATTTTTTAAAGTCAGTACCTCTTACTCCTGTAGGTACAATGGTAATGTTCGGCGGAACAACTGCGCCTCCAGGATGGTTATTTTGTGATGGGTCAGAAGTTAGGAAATCTGACTATAATGATTTATGGTTATCTATAGGATTTAACTTTAAAGATGCTTCATTAGTTAGTGACGCAGGAGTTAACTTTTTTGCAGTACCAGATATGAGAGGAAGATTTCCATTAGGGTTAGATGCAATGGGCGGCTCAAGTGCTAACAGGGTGACAGATGTTGCTGCAGATAGTATTGGTGGTACAGGCGGTACACAAAATACACAATTAGGTGTTGAAAACTTACCAGAACATGAACATGATATGGAAGGCGATAGTGGTACACAGTACTATGCTACTAGGGTAGGATCAGGCACTCCTACAGATACAGGAGCTATTCAGCTATCAATCACCTCGGGCACACAAGGTACACAAGGTTTAGCTTCAAGTGGTGGTATTAAAACTTCAACATCTTTAGGAGTGCCAATGAATACTATTGATCCGTACTTAGCTGTGAATTATATTATATACAGTGGAGTAACAAATACATGAGCTATCAATTAAACAAAACTGACGGGACACTTTTAGCATCCTTAATAGATGGGCAAATAGATACAGCTAGTACAAATTTAACATTTGTTGGTAAAAACTATACAGGATACGGAGAAGCATTTAACGAAAACTTTATTAAATTACTAGAAAATTTTAGTAACAGTTCCGCGCCGAGCACTCCACTTACTGGCCAAGTATGGTGGGATTCATCTGCAGGAAGACTCAAAGTATACGACGGCACAGTATGGAAAGCAAGCGGCGGACCGTTTGTACAAAGTACATCACCAAATATGGTTGCTGGAGATTTATGGATTAACAATCTTACAAATCAGGTATATGCTTTTGACGGTACTGACACAATATTAATAGGACCACAATACTCCGTAGCACAGAAAAAAAGCGGATTTGAAATAGGAACAATAATAGATAATACAAGTAAATCCCAAACAGTAGCAAATCTATATGTAGGAGGAATACTTAAAGCAGTAGTAAGTGACGTACAATTTACTCCAGCATATGAACAAAGAATTTTAGAATTAGTTACAGCTGAAAATACTGCAGGAATTATATACGAAGGTTTTAATATAATAGATGTTGATGGATTTCGATGGAGAGGTGTTGCAAATAGTGCCGCAGGGTTAACAGATGCTTTAGGACAAACTAGAACGGCAGAGCAATTTTTAGCATCTAATGCTAATGATGTTACAACTGGAGCATTAACAATTCAAAACTCCGGTGGTTTAACAATTGGATTGTCACAAAACAATGTACAAAAAGTTATTGGTGATAGATTTTATATAGAAAATCAGTTACTAAATCATGATTTAAGTTTACGTGTGCGTTCAAGTCAATTTAACTCCCTTATTGTTGATGCTGTGTATGTTGATGCAAGTGCATCCAAAGTTGGTATATTCACAACTAACAGATTGCCAGCTTATACTTTAGACGTTGAAGGCGATATAAGGGCTACAGGAAATTTAATTGTACAAGGCACTACAACAACTTTAGATACTGTAACACTTAGAGTAGAAGATAAAAATATTGAATTAGGCTATCAGTCAGATAGCACCGGCGGAGATGACGTAGGTGCTGACGGTGGCGGTGTTACATTATTGTCAACAGATTCCAACAAAGAAATAAAATGGTTAAATTCTACTAATGCCTGGACATTTAATAAAAATATTGATTTATCAAATACTTCTACAGAGATTAAAATAGGTGGACAAACCAAATTAACAAATACCAGTTTGTCAAACATTTTATATGCAGACGAATTAACAAGAGTAGGCACATTAACAAGTTTACAAGTTGATTCGATTAATATGGACGGTAATACTATTGCAAATAGTGTAAGTGCTATTAATATTACTGCAAACGGGGGGCTTAATCTTACACCTGGAGGTGATATAGCAATTTCAGGTAATCACAAGATTACCGGACTAAAAGATCCTACAGCATCTCAAGATGCTGCAACTAAAATATATACAGATACAGAAATTGCAAATGAAGTTATTGTAATGGGCTTTGATATTACAGGATTAGGTTCAGGATCAGCATTACAAGCAGCAGTAGCAGGTTATTTAAATGATTTATATCCTGCATCAGCTATTAATAATGGTAAGCAAGCAAAACTGCATTGTACGTCATATGCTAATGCAACAGCTAGTGGAATTGACGTAGATTCTGCAAAAACTATTTCATATATTGCTGTTGATGCTAATGGTACACAGAATGAGTCTGTAGTACAGGATATTGTGTTTGCGGGTGCTAGTGGTAACGTTGCACTTACAGCTACACGTAGTTTAATGAGATATCAATCAAATGGATCAGGATGGGAATGGCAAGCAACTACAGCATACTAAAACATGTTTGCGAAACGATAAATAACATAAGTAAGTACTATTAGGGGTTACATAAATGGCATATCAAATAGATAGATACAGCAATACGCTTTTAACAAATGTTGAAGACGGTACCGTTGACCAAACCACCGATTTAAAATTCATCGGTAAAAATTATGCAGGTTACGGTGAAATACAAAACGAAAACTTCCTGTTTTTGTTAGAAAATTTTAGTGGAGCAACAGCACCATCGAGGCCGTTAAGCGGTCAGATTTGGTACGATACTTCAGTTTCAAAATTAAAATTTTATGACGGAACAAAATGGAGAACAAATGGAGGTTCGGAAGCGTCAGCTACGCAACCAACAGGATTATCAATAGGTGATTTTTGGTGGGATACTACTAATGATCAGTTATATGTATTCAACGGCACAATATTCATATTAGTTGGCCCACAGAACGCAGGCGACGGTGTAACCCAAATGCAAAGCCTAGAACTTCTGGATACTAATGGTACGCAAAGAAATGTTATAGCAGGAACTGTAAATGGAGAAACAGTTTTTATTGTAAGTTCTGCAGAATTTGACATAGGTGCTAGTAACACAATTACAGGTTTTGATAGGGTGAAAAAAGGACTTACACTAATCAATACCAAGTTAGCTACAGATGGTGTAACAACGCCAGCGGGACATTATTACTGGGGAACAGCTTCTGATAGTTTAAGACTAGGAGGTGTTTTAGCTAGCCAATATATTCAACAGGCAAGTGGTGGTGCAAACACAGTATTCACAACTGCTGTGGAATTTCCAGATGCAGGAATACTAATTGGTAATTCACAAGATTTACAACTGTTTATAGAAAATGGAACAGAAGGTGTTATACAAAATGTAACTGGTAATAACAGTAAAATTAAAATTAAAAATACAAATGGTTCTGGAACAAATACGCATACTATGGATTTTACCTCAAGTGGGTTGATTCCAGCAACAGATAATACAGTAACTTTAGGAAGTACTGGTTATAAATGGTCAAATGTGTACGCTTCAAACTTCACAGGAGAAGCTTCGCAGGCTACGGCACTTAGAGTAGGCACAGATTTTAGAACAGCTAGTTCGAGTGCATCAAACAATACTGTAGCAGTTAGAGATGCCACAGGAAATATTGCAGCTAACTTATTCCAAGGTACTGCTACACAAGCACGTTATGCTGACTTAGCAGAAATTTATGCAACAGACGAAATACATCCAGTTGGAACAGCAATTGCAGTAGGCGGTAAGGCTGAAGCCAGAGCTGCTAGTATTGGTGATATTTGTATTGGTGTTATATCGGACAACCCAGCATACTTAATGAACTCCGACGCAGAAGGACAAGCAGTAGGCTTAAAAGGTAGGGTTCCTGTTAGGGTTAATGGTCCTATATCAAAAGGACAAGCAGTGTATGCCTGGAAAGATGGAGTATGCAGCACTATTACAACTAATGCACTAGTCGGAGTAGCACTTGAAACAAGTACTGAAGAAGGTGAAAAATTAGTTGAATGTGTGCTAAAAGTTTAAGGATTTTAACTAATGGCCGATATTACCGCAGCGCGATTAAACAACTTACAGTCTAGAATTGAACTCATACTAGGCCAAGGTAGCGGCACCAGCGGTTACGGTCAAACTGTCACAAGCAGTTCTGTAAATAATACTAGTGATTTAGTAGATGCTGATCATATTAATAATCTTTATACTGATTTAGTTAAAGCCAGGATACACCAGGTAGGTGTAACAGAAACTGGCATTAGACAGGTTATTGAAGACCTAAATACTATTGCAGAAGAAACTAGCCAACAAGTTAACGATGATGGCGTGTTAGCAGGCGATGCAGAAGGCACTCTAAAAGGTATTGCTGATTACGAAACGTTAATGAATAGTATTGAAACTGACAAGCTTTTAGTACATCCTAGTCAAGCAGCATTAGAGCCTAAAATTACAAGCACACGTACAGCTACATGGAACGGGTTGATATATCATGTTTTTACAATAACATTTGATAACGAATCACATAGAAGACATTTCTTTAATGCAGGCGGAGAAATTAGAGTATCAGCTAATAACACTGGAGCAACTACGCCTAAAGGACTAGACTGGGCTGCACTATGCAGCGAAATAGGTGTAATTAAATTTGCATCAACAATAACTACTGCTACAGGCTCCGGACAAGGTTATGCAATAGGTAATAACAGTTTAACATCATCATATCAAACAGTTTTCTTAAAAACAGGAACAGGAAGCTACAGCGGAGTTTATGCAGGAAACTTGTACACTGTAAAAGCAAGAATAGCTAATTCACAAGTGATAGAATTTAGAATAGAATTCAATGATGTTGTCGTAGACAACAATGTAGACAACAATGTAGACGGAACACTTACTAGCACAGTTCAGCAGTATAGAGCTGTAGGTGCAACCAGTGTTACAGTGCCTACACCAACTTATTTTACTACAGTGCAATTAAACGGATTTGCTGTACCTCAAGATAATAATACACCTACTTATGTAATTTCTACAGTACCACAAAGTTCAGTAAATGAAGGCGGCACTATTACGTATACTCTAACTACTACTAATGTATCTAACAGCACCGCAGTACCATATACTATCACAGGTGTTACTACTAGTGACTTGGACGGACAGCCGTTGACCGGAAACTTTATTGTTCAAAATAATACAGCTTCATTATCTATAGGCATAACAGGAGATAATTTAACTGAAGGTGCAGAACAAATTACACTTACTCTTAATAACGGTGCTGCAACTAGGACACTACAAATAAATGATACAAGTACAGCTAATAATGCATACTACTATGATCCACACTGGTACAATGAATTTTCAAGTACCTACTTAGCAAATATTCCAAAAGACTCAGCTATCAATATTGGTAGAACAATTGGTAATCAGCTGTATAGAGGTAATGGACAATATACAAACGCACTAGGACAAACTAGATACGGATTATTTAGACGTCCTGGAGCAGCAGGTCCTGCGTATTGGACAGAATATTGGTATAACACATATGCTGCCTCAGGACCATCAGACGATATAACACAGCATGCTAGCTGGCCAGCATTTACAAGAGTGTTTTTTAGTAGTGCTGATGCATCTCAATGGCCACCTGGTTTTACAGTGAACGGCCAACCAATACCAAATATACAAACAAATTGGGAATCATATAGAACTACCATACAAAACAAAGCATTTATTTCAGGCGACGGAGTAGGTGATTTTGGTAATAGAGGAACTCCGGTTTCACAAACACCTCCATCATCGCCATCACCACCGTCAGAAAGCTTTGCATTTACAGTTACTCCAGCGTCCGGCATGAACTTTAATGTGCCAATTAGTCAAGGAATGGTCACATTTAACTTTACAGTAACGTGTACAGCTGGATCAGGAAGCTTTACAGCTCAAGAAACAAGCAGACCTACTATAATTCCAGTAGCAGTAGATAATTCGTTCAGCACAGGCTTTCCAGGACAAACAACTGATAACGTAGCATCAAAAACGTATGCTCTTACAGCAGGGCAATCAAGAGCAATTGCATTTAAGATCTATGCAGGTGCTGTTGGCACATGGTCTGGTACTTTTGCAATACTTGAGGCTACAGGAGCAGGTCAAGTTGTTAGCAAAGGATGGGGCGGAACTTTCAGAGCAGGTTAATGCAATTTTCTTTCCGATAAATAGTATTAGAGAGGTAATTCTTTAATGCCAAATAAAGTACTAGCATCAAGATTTAACACATTAAAAGCACGAGTAGATAAATTACTCGGCCCTGCTACGGAAACAAATCCTTCATCTGCTGATTATCGATTTGGATATGGCGAATCAATTGGCGATAATGTTGCTCAATCAAGCAGTAATGATCTTATTGATGCTCTGGCATATAAAAAACTTTATATGAATATACAAAAAGTACGCTATCATCAAGTAGGTACAGCTGCTTTTACGGCTGAAGCATATAAAGTAGGTGATTATCTATCAAATCTAGCTAATACTGATAAGGTTGAGGAAGCTTATACTATTGGTTTAGAAACACTTGCTACTAATATGGAAAATGATAAGTTATTGTTACATTCTACCCAAGCAGAAATAACAACTTGTGATGCAGCCGAAAGTACATATGGATCTTGGAACGGATCAATTAATCATATATTCACAGTAACATTTACTAGTGCCCAAGCTAGGCGTGAATATTTCAATTCCGGCGGACAAATTAGATTCCAGCCTAGCATGTCATATTCTGGCTCGCAAGCAAAAACACTTGATTGGAAAAACATGCTAGCATCTATTGGTAGTGTAGATTTTGGTTGCGTAGGAACATTTTCGTCTAACGGCTTTGGCCAAGAATACGGAGGCATTGGACATGAGTATATGTCTAGTAGTTATCAAACAGCATATTACGCCCAAGGCGGCGGAGTCTACAATCCCAACCAATATAGAATTTATGCTATGGAACTAAGTGATAGTGTACTTCAATTTAAGTGTGAATTCAATGATCCTAGTTACGGACAGCCAGATGAATCTGTATTAGCTGATGTTCGTAATAATACTTTTTTTGTAAGAGCAAATGGCACAGCTCAAATTGACGGAACCCAAACAGTAACAGTATCTGTACCCCAACCAACTTCTTCAACTGTATCTGGTTTATAACTTGACTTTTTAACATTCTATGCTATAATTATAGTGTCAGACCTTGCCTACTTTACTTGGTAAGATCAATATATACTATTATTATAGGAGTATGGAATGGACGAAAAATTATCAAAAGCATTAGATTATTCAAATTACATGGTTACACTTAATAATCAAAAAAGATTATTAGGAGAAAAATATGAACAAGATCTATTGCATTTTTATAATGGCTGTCAGTTTACAGCATCAAAAGAATTAATTAATTTTGTAAAACTTCTTCTTGATAACCATCAAAACGATATTGCAGTATTAACTGATGATAATGGTATACCTACCATTGTAGAAGATGTTGAAAAGTTTTATAATGAAATTTTGCAAGTTTATTTTTCAGCATCCAACTCTTATCATACAGAATACATAAAATTAAAAAAGCAGAGAAGTGTAGAAAAATTAATTGAACATGAATAAAACTAAAGGTGCATTTTTAATTGCAAGAAATAATTCTCAAGTTGACTATATAAAACAAGCAGTTTTTCTTGCAAAAAGAATTCGAAAATATTTAGGCTTACCCACTACTATCTTAACAGACGGGGTAGACTATTTGAAAGAAAATTATGACGAACGTGTGTTCGACAGAATTATTCCACTTGAATATTCGCAAGAAAGAAACGAAAAACTATATTTTGACGGAGCATTATATCAAAAGCTAGCAACTTTTAATAATCGATCTAGATGCCAAGTATACGATTTAACACCATACGATGAAACAATATTATTAGATACGGATTATATTATATCCAATGATATGCTATCATTATGTTTTGATTCAAATGATGACTTTTTAATTTATAAAGATTCTATTGATATAGCACAAGTGCGTAATGAGCAGGAGTTTAAATATATTAGTGATACAAGTGTACCATTTTACTGGGCTACATGCGTGTTTTTTAGGAAAACAAAAGTAAATAAAATCTATTTTGATCTTTTGCAACATATAGAAGAAGAATGGCAACACTACAGAAGAGTTTATCAAATTACTTCGCCTCTTTTTAGAAACGATTTTGCATTCAGTATTGGAATACATATTATGAATGGATTTTGTCAAGGAAGTTTTGCAAAACAACTTCCTGGTAAAATGATGTATACTACCGATCAAGATATACTATGGGAGCTTGACGAAGAAAAAATGACCTTTTTGGTTGAGAAAAAAGACTACAAAGGAGAATATACTGCACTACGTACTAATGGCCAGAATATTCACGTAATGAACAAGTTTAGTTTAGGCAGAATAATAGATAAGGTATCGGAAAATGAGTAATGGTATAATAGTTATAGCTCAAAATTTATCTAATGTAAACTATGTTCAGCAAGCAGAATTATTGGCAATGAGTTTGAAAGCTACTAATCCAGATACAAAAATTAGTCTTGTAACAAATAATAAAGTAGAGTTCGAAAACTTATTTGACAAAATTATTCCTATTCCTTGGAACGATGATGCTGAAGATTCTGATTGGAAAATACAAAATAGATGGAAATTATACCATGCTAGCCCTTACAATAAAACAATTGTTATGGACACAGATATGATAGTGCTACAAGACATATCAGAGTGGTGGAAATTTTTAAATAATTATAAATTATTTTTTACTAATAAAGTTTATACATATAGAGGTGAAATAGCAAAAACAAGCTATTATAGAAAAGTGTTTGAAGCAAACAAGTTGCCAAATCTTTATACTGGCTTTCATTACTTTGAAAAGTCCGAAGAAGCCCAAGAGTTTTATCATTGGTTGGAACTAGTAGTTCAAAACTGGCAAGCATTTTATGAAGTGTTTTTAGAAGGTGTTACAAGACCCAAGCATATGAGTATAGATGTTTGTGCTTCAATTGTATCGTTAATATTAAATTGTGCTTCGGAAATTACAAATGATCGTGCAAAATTTCCTAGCTTTACTCATATGAAGAAAAATTGTCAAGGTTGGGTAGATGGATCTAGCAATTGGCAGGATAGAGTAGGGTTTTATATATCAAAAGATTGTAGTATAAAAATAGGTAATTATGTTCAGTCAGGAATTTTACATTACACAGAAAAAGATTTCTTAGAGAAAACTCCTGTGATTGAACGCTATAGGAATTTATTAAATGTCTGACTTAATTGATTTTATAAAAGAATTAAAAACAGAAGTTGAACAAAATGATACTACTTATGTTTATTATGAAAAAGACACCGGAAGTATTGTGTCAATTTCTAGTTCGTTTGACGATACTCTATCAGAGAATCAAGAAGTTATACTAGTGCCTCAAAATCAGGCATTACCTTTACTAACCGGTGATAAAAAGACTTCTGATTACATTGTAATTTATGATATTGCACAAAAGCAAAAAATATTAAAAGAAAAAAATTATCAAGATCTTAATAAAGAAGCCGGTGATATGTGTCATAAGCTTCCTAATGTTAGAAAAAATAATTCTGGACATGTATCTTGTGAAGAGATATACGAAGGAATGGATGTGTTCTTTTGGCAAAAAGCTTTATCTTATAAAAAAGATGATATAGTTTGGTATAAAAATAATGTTTACAAGCTACTTGAATCAAATTATAAAGGTAGAGGATTTAGTTTAAAAACATCTCAACTCATAGTACCTGATGTATACATAACAGATATTCCTACACAAGAAATGACAATTACAAAATTTGTTCACCGCAAAGAATATTTAGGAATACATGTAGATGTATGGTACGATTCTTTAGATCATGTAAAAGGGCAACATGTATGGTTTGAAAATAATGTTTATAAAATGATAAATGATCAGTCATCGCACTCATGTTTTGATCCTAAAAATGCTGAATTAGTTATAAGTAATGTTGTTTTATACAATGACGAAAACCCTGACTTGAATTTTAATCGTGTAATAGGCGACGGTGATACATATTTAGATAATAACCAGCTTTATAGTGCTAGGCTGGAAACTATGTCATATTCAAGACAAGCAAATATTTCTGCCAAAGATATACTTTTTAAAGCAGATAAAAACAATCTTCTATTATGGAGATATCAAACAAAAACTACTATGCTAGTTGATAGTACCAAAAACACAAAGTCAATGACAGAAGGAAATGAATTAGAATTGTATGATTCACTTAATCTTAAAAATGGAGAAAAAATATTATTAGGCAGTAAACTTTATAGTATAGGATCTAACAAAGATTATGATATAATCATTACGCAAAATCTTCCAGATAAGAATTGGATATTAAGTTTAAATCCTTCTACATTAAAATTTTTCCAACTATCTAATTATGGACAAGATGACATGTTATACTTTAGTATTACTGCAAGGCATGATCCTAATATCTTATATAGATCATTACAAATACCTTTATCTCAATTAAAACAAAAAGTGATTTTGCCTATGGATCATGACGACGAATTAGGAGATCTAAGTATCTTCACTACAAAATACTTTAATGCATATGGACACGAGGTGGTTATATGAGTAAAACTTTCAAAGTAACTGACTATGATATCATTTATCTAAGTTACGATGAACCAAACGCAGAAAAAAATTATGCAGACTTATGTTCAAAAGTTCCTTGGGCTAAACGAGTACACGGAGTTGAAGGTTCTGATGCCGCACACAAAGCTTGTGCTGAAATAAGTGAAACTGATCGATTTATTACGGTTGATGGAGACAATATTGTTGACCAAAAATTTTTAAATCAAGAAATTAATTTTGATGAACATGAGGATTTGCAACATAGTGTGATAAGTTGGGCAGGATACAACGTAGTCAATGGACTTATGTATGGAAATGGTGGTCTTAAATGTTGGCCTAAAAAGTTTGTGCTAGAAATGAAAACACATGAAAATGCTGAGCCAGATAATGCACATGCACAGGTCGACTTTTGTTGGGATATCAATTATATTCAAATGAATAGTTGTTTCAGTTACGTATATAATAATTATACTCCACAACAAGCATGGAGAGCAGGCTTCCGCGAAGGTGTAAAAATGGCACTTGATAGGGGAGTACGTGTATCAAAAGAAGAGTTTGCACAATTACATTGGAAAAACTTACATAGATTGTATGTTTGGCTAACAGTAGGAGCAGATTCTAAAAACGGCTTATGGGCAATTTACGGAGCTCGTGAAGGTTTGTACAAAACCATGGCAACAGATTGGGACTTTGTAAATGTGCGGGACTTTACTTACTTAAATAATTATTGGGATAATTTACTACAGCAAAATGCTTGGACGGAAGATAATCTAACTAATGAAATTAGAAAGCTAGGTGAAAAATTACTCAATGAACTTGATGTACCTATTCCTGTAGAGCCATTTAGTCCAGAACAAAGTAAGTTTTTTAAAACTGTATATCAAAATCCTGGAAGAATGGAACACTTAGTAATAGATAGGGAATAAAATGAGAATACCATTAGCTTATAGAACTGACGATTATGATGTAGGGTTTAAGTATTGTGTTGGCTGGCCTAAAAAATACTTAACAAGTGACTACTTTATAAGGCAAGAATACGACTCTGGTATGTTTGGTTTATTTGGAGAACCGTTTGACGTAGTGTTTAAGGATAAGCTAGAAGATCTTCCTGGTGTAACTGAAAAATACTATTTTCCAATAATTGTGTCATTGTCGCAAGTATCAACCATTATGGAAGAATTTACAATATCTAGAGATGTGTTATCTGATATTAGACAAAACAGATGTAAACTATTAATATTCAATAGTTTTGAAGGATGGTCTTGGGATTTTTGGGAAAATAAAGTTATAAACCTTCTTAGATCAAAGTATAATTTAGAATTTAATCATTTTGTAATTGTTTCTGCTAATTTGGCTGATACTAACAAATTACAAACTATATATAATAACTTTTGGGAAAGACAAACTAAAACAGAAAATTTAGATTATGTTAATGGAATTGGCTCTATATCTATAGCATTAAGAAAGCAACGTCACAATAAATTTATTTGTTTAAATAGGCGACCACATGCAGGAAGATTTGCAGCAATGACATTACTGCACCCTTATAAAGATCAAGGATATTTGTCATTCGGTATGAACGGCCAAATGTATGACGGCTATTTTGAGGAACAGGAAAGAATGTTTTCTCTAACGTATCCAGAAACAAATAAAATTTATCAAGAAAAGAATATTAAAAATATCCTTCCGTTAGTAATCGATGATGGTGTAAACGCAGAAGAAGCAAATCCTGTGAATGATTGGTCTCATGATAAATTTTATGATTCGTTTTTGCATATTTGCCCAGAAACTTATCAATACTATAAAGAAGGCAGAATATTTTTTAGTGAAAAAATATGGAAACCTATGATGTTTATGCAACCGTTTGTTCTTATTGGCGAGCCCAATGGACTTAAAAAATTGAAAGAACTAGGATATAGAACATTTGACACATGGATTGATGAAAGCTACGATAGTATAGAAGATAATGAAACACGAATATCTAAAGCTATTGAATCTTCTATTAAGTTTTTTGACAGATCTGATACCCAATTATATGCTGATATGGAAAAAATGCATAATATCTTATCACATAATATAGCCCATTTAGCATATAGAGCACAAATGGCAGACTCAAATCTCCGAAACGATTTAGAAAGGTGTTTGCATGAATGATAGGACATTATGGGCATTCGGGTGCAGTCATACATACGGCCATGGATTAGAAGATTGCTGGGAGTCGTCAAATAATGGCGCAGGCCAAGTACCATCTAAACTAGGTTATGCAAGTATATTAGCAGAAAAGCTAAATGTGCCTCTTAAAAATCTCTCCCGCCCAGGTATAGGAAACAAACATATCTTTTTTAGGCTACAGCAAGAGATCTCTAAAAATAGAATTAGAAGTAATGATATTGTACTTGTACAATGGTCTTACGTTGAGAGAAATTGTATAATAAAAAGTATTGACTCCCCTGCCCAACACCACTTTTTTAGCTCTGATAAAGAAGATCACGTATGGATGCTTGGACCATGGGTAAAAGATAAGGCTTCTAAAGCCTATTACAGATTTTTGTACACTGAAGTAGATGCTGTGTGGCATACAGTAAATTATATAAATTTAGCACATGCAATTCTTAAAGGTAACGGTATAGATAATACATTACATATAGATCCACCTTATGGAGAAGTTGATCGTACTTTATTTGGCCTAGTAGGAAAACACTATTTAATAGACGGTATACCTATGTGTAAAAAAGGCATTACTGATCTTAGTATGGATCAGGCACTTGATAAAGCTCACCCTGGCCCAAAAACGCAACAAATTTTTGCCGATCACTTATTTGATAATTTTTTTAAATGAATAAAATTACTGAAATAGATCCACAAACAGCCGCAGAACAAGTTGTACCTATGCTTGACGAAATTTCACCTACAATGTGTATGGCAAAATGGTTGTGGAGCAGTATACACCTAACTAACGGACTTACTAACAGTTGTTTTCTTCCGCCCCTACATAAGATTGATGCTGAAGCTGTAAAAAAGAATCCACGTGCATTGCACAACACACCAGAGAAAAAACAACAACGTGCTATGATGCTTAAAGGGGAGCAACCAGATGGTTGTAGTAGTTGTTGGCGTGTAGAAGCACAAGGAAAACAACTTAGTGACAGAGCATATCGTAGTTC
>CEOP01003382.1_pt1 | contig 43157 bp, 39 predicted proteins | sample 361301 | NCBI WGS metagenome assembly CEOP01 (sample SAMEA2619548, study PRJEB7988) | marine metagenome | biome: marine biome (ENVO:00000447); feature: deep chlorophyll maximum layer (ENVO:xxxxxxxx); material: "saline water (ENVO:00002010), including plankton (ENVO:xxxxxxxx)" | depth 55 m
GATTTTTGCAGATTGGACCTTAGAATCCGGAAATAATGATTCAGTAACGGATTGGAATGGAGATATTTTAGATGCAGGTAAAATAAGTTCTAGGCACCAAGAAGATAAATCTATTCCTATCAATGCCACATTCTGTGTTTCTGATGCCAATTCTGATACAGGTTGCAAAATAGATGCTCAATGGATATTGAGCTTATATCTTCATAATGAATTAGGACATACTAGGACAGCAAAGATAACTCTGTACACTAACGATGTAGATGCTGATTCTACAGCTCCTATTGCAAGTGCTTCTATCATAAATAATGCTATATCTTTAGAAAATCTAGAATTTTCTGAGACAAAACGTGTCCCAATAGGTGTAGACAGTAATAATGATCCAGTGTATGAGGAGTATCCAGTTTATATTGTTCGTTTATCGGAATCTGGAGATACGACTATATCATTTACTGCGGAGAATAGTAGTGACGTAGGAACAGGAATAAAGACATTCATTTGGACAATGGTCGATGATGTTCAGCTCGATATGGTTGGTCAAGTATCAAACACTAAGCATACATTCGAACTCCCAATAGGAGCAGGCCCGGAATGGAGCTACACATTCAAAAACGTAACATCAAACGGCATTCAATCTAATCAAGTCAGAATGGAGTTACAGGTTAAAGACTATACAGGTTTGACAAGTGAAAAATTCAGACTTTTCTTCATTGTTGTTGGAGAATTATTTGGAGACGAACCTCCTGTGGTAGATTCAGATAATCTATTCACAACCGATGGACAAAGATTTGATGCTTTAGACGCACTTGATATATTAGAAATATCAGGAATTGTAACAGGTGGTGCTGAAGAAGATTGTAATGTTGTTGTCGAAATATCGCTGAATGATAATGCAATATTTGACAAAGGCGATGCATCCAAAACTACACAAAAACAATTAGGCCTATATGATAAGATAACTGGATTATGCGATGGAGATTCTTATCTATTATCTCTAAATATTTCTCATCTTTATGATGAAAATGAGGGCAATACTGGAGATATTTTTGTTAGAGTTTCCGAGGGAAGTTATGTAATAGAGGATTCAATTGCAATATTTACGCTACCTAGGTCTACAGATAATTGTGCCCAAAATCCGGATTCTTGCGAGTCAGAAGAAAGTAGTAATACCCTAATATTTAGTGGAATTGCTGCTTTGGTATTACTTCTCGTAGTTGGGGCTACTTTAGTTTTGAGAAATAGATCCTCTTCTGAAGATGATTTGAGTGAAGACTCCATAGAAGTATTTGGTGGAGTTGAGCAAATGGATCCAATAGAGGCTTATGTCCAACAAATGGTTGGACAGGGATATGAGGAGAGTGTGGCTAGGCAATATGCTGAACAATACTATGCCCAATATTATGAGCAACAACGACAAGGCAAAAGTTGACAAAAATAATTAGGGAATACTCCGCAGTTAACTTTCATTTATTGATTATTACTAAGAGCTTAATTCTCTACTAATGATTAATCTTTGTATCTGGCTTGTACCTTCAAATATTTGATAGACTTTTGCACCCCTCATTCTTCGAGCAACGGGATATTCTTCAGAATAACCATATCCTCCAAAAACCTGTACCGCGTCCGTAGTTACTTCCATACATATATCAGCTGCGAATCTTTTGGCATGTGCAGCTTCCAGTGTATTTCGATTTCCATTATCTAAAACTGATGCCGCTTTCCAACATAATAGTCGCGCAGCTTCTATTTTAGTGGCCATATCTGCTATCATAAAGGATATCGATTGATGACTAAAAATAGGCTTTCCCATTGTTTCACGTTCTTTTGAGTATTGCAATGCTTCTTCCATAGCACCTCTGGCATTCCCTACTGCATGTGATGATATTGCCGGTCTAGAATGATCAAATGCTTTCATGGCATTAATCCAACCATCATTTTCCCTACCTCCAATTAAATTTTCAATTGGTACTCTAACATCAGTAAATGTAACAGAACGAGTATCAGAACATCTTTGCCCCATATTCATTTCCTTTTTACCTAATTCTATACCTTCTGAATCTGCATCTATGATGAAGCCACTCATTCCTTTATATCCTGCCTTCTTATTTGTATACGCCAATACGAAGAACCACTCTGCATGACCAGCTCCTGTAATCCACATTTTACTCCCATTAATTATATATTCATCCCCTTCTCTTACTGCTTCAGTTTTTATTCCTCTTACGTCACTTCCTGCATTTGGTTCTGTAACGCAGTATGATGCAATGACTCCATTAGCAGTTTTAGAGAGATATTTTTCTTTTTGCTCTTCAGTCCCTCCAGTAATTATTGGATAAGATGCTAGTATGGTACTGCCAGCAGCAGTTGCAAAACCAGGATCTCCTCTTCCAATTTCTTCAGAAATAATGACGTCTTCTATTGACCCCATCCCTCCTCCTCCATATTTTTCAGGAATCTTGACTGTTAATAGTCCAATATCTGAAGCATTTTTTATCGCTTCCAAAGGATATATACTTTCTAAATCCCATTTAGATGCATTTGGTATTATTTCTTCATCTACAAAATCACGAGCAAGCTGTTGCAACATCTTTTGCTCTTCTGATAACCTAAAGTCTACCACGACATTTGCGTAGTGTCTCCTCTTTTAGAGGTACAGGTAGTAATATCTCCAATATTCAAGATATTTATTCTATGTGAAAGTAAAATTATCTTTAATCGATCTTTTTTACATTGACTGCATTAGGGCCTTTCGGACCTTCTCCAACCTCAAATTCGACAGAGTCTCCATCAGTGAGTTCTCCTTCAACTTGGGATTTATGTACAAATAAATCATCTCCCTCATCTCTTTCAATAAATCCGAATCCTTTAATTCGATTAAACCATTTTACTGTTCCTTGTGCCATATTATCCTGTTCCACCATCATGTAGTATTTCATGTTACCTTGTATATATGTGAATAGTAACGTTATTACTATGATGCAAATAATATCCAATTAATAAATTTATTATTTATTTAGGACAATATTCATTTGTATAATTGCCATCTAGTGAATTAAGATGACCGCCGCACTACCTCACAAACTATTCGCTGAATTTATTGGAACATTCTTTCTTACACTCACTATATGCCTAACGGCAGTTTTTGCCACTTCCGGAGAAACAAGTGCTGCTTTTCCAATTGCTGCAGTACTCATGTTGATGATTTATTCTCTTGGTCATATTTCTGGTGCCCATTTTAACCCAGCCGTTACTCTAAGTATTTGGATGGGAGAAAAAATCAATAGAATAAATGCCTTGCTGTATATAGTAATACAGACAATAGCAGGAATAATTGGTGCTTTATGTTCTATAATAATTTATTATGGAGAATTTCAAACATCGTATAAACTAGTATCATTATTGGATAATAATAATTTTATTTCTATAATGTTATCAGAATATATTTTTACCTTTGCTCTGGTATTTGTAATTTTTAATGTAGCTGTTTCCCAAAAGACTGCCGGAAATAATTATTTTGGCGTGGCAATAGCATCAGTAGTTTTTACTGGTGCACTCACTGTTGGAACAGTTTCAATGGCATCTTTCAATCCTGCAGTTTCTATTTCTTTGGTTGCTGTTGGTAAACTAAAATTAAAAGAAATATTATGGTTACATATTACGCCTCAAATATTGGGAGCTATAAGCGCTATGTATGCATACAGTTACATTGAGGAAAATAATTAGTAATATTAATACTACATATTCCTTCGAAACTTTCCTCCAGTTTCGAATAGTGCTTGTGTGACTTGTCCAACAGTACAATAGTTCACAATGTCCATCATTACTTCAAATAAATTACCACCTTCTCGTGCCACTTTTTTCAATCTAGCCAAACCTTCCCGGGATTCTTTCAGATGTACTTTTTTGAATGCAATGTTACGTTCAATGACCATCATTCTTTCACTTTTATCTGAACGGGTTACTTCTACATCAAATCCTTCTATCGATAATGAATTATCCGTATCATCTTTGAAAGTATTCACTCCAATAATCGGTAATTCACCGGAGTGTTTTCTATGTTCATATATCATAGATTCATCTTGTATGCGGTTCCTCTGATAGTTTACTTCAAGCGCACCCAAAACCCCTCCACGCCTATTCATTTCTTCAAATATCTTCAAAATTTCCTCTTCTACAGAATCAGTTAACCAATCAGCGACATGCGATCCTTGTAATGGATTTTCATTTTGTAACCAACCATACTCTTTTGACAGTATTAATTGTATTGCTACTGCATCTCTTACAGTATCTTCTGTTGGTGTCCCGAATGCTTCATCACGAGAATTAGTATGTAATGAATTTGCATTATCTGCTAGTGCATAAAGTGCTTGTAATGTTGTTCGATAATCATTCCACGTATATTCTTGAGCATGTAGGGACCTTCCACTACTTTGAATATGATATTTCAGTTTTTGACCCCTTTCACTAACTCCGTACATATCTCTCATAGCGATAGACCATATTCTCCTACATACTCTGCCTATTACTGCATATTCCGGGTCCATACCATTTGAGAAAAACCAACTAAAATTTCTTAAGAATTTATCAGCATTAAGCCCTCTAGAGTTGAATAATTCAACATATGTCAAACCATTGGATAATGTCAGTGCTGCCTGAGATATTGGATTTGCACCAGCTTCAGCGATATGATATCCGGAAATAGAAACAAAGTAATGATTGCGAACTTCATTATCGACATAAAATTCTGCGACATCTCCCATCATTCTCAATGCAGTATCAAGATTGAAAACTAATGTATTCTGTCCCATTGATTCCTTTAATTGATCTGCTTGCACTGTACCTCTAACTGAACGCAAAGTCTTGGACTTTATTTCGGTGTGTTCTTTTTCATTTGGCTGACGTCCATTTTCTCTTTCAAATTTCTTAATTTGTTGCCTAATTGCTACATTGAAGAAGGCTGCTAAATGCCACCAATAATTTCCATTAATTGTCTTTGATACTGAGGTATTAGAAGCACATAAATCAAAACCTTCGAATAATTTTTCCATTTCATCTATTGTACTTATAGAAACTCCACTTTCACATACCTTTCCAAATATATCTAATCTTTCTTGGGGATCATTTCCATACAAACTAGGCGAATCAAATGCAACTGATAACCTATTAAAATCTTGATCTTTGGAAAGAAAGTGATATCTTTTATTTGTTCTTTCTGCACTTCCTTCTCCCGCAAACATTCTGACTGGCAACTCATCCTGTCTCTTGAATGGAAATACTCCTCCGGTGTAAGGAAAAGATCCTGGGATATTTTCTCTTCTTATCCAACTAAAAGTATCTCCCCAATCACTATATTCAGGCAACGCTACTCTTGGAATGTCCAGCCCTGAAAGTGTTTTTCTGGTTGTTTCTACAGCAATATCTTTATCTCTAACGGTATAACTAGTTGTCCCGGAACGGTACTGATTTGCTTTATTACTAAAAGTTTGTAGACTTTCCCAAGCACTATCCGGTATCTCTGAACGAATAACTTCTGCTTCTTGCATAAGATCCTCGAATACTCCTTTATTTTTATTTAATTTCATTTGTTTAGCTGCAGACTCTAGTTGTTGTAACAAGCGCATTTTCGAAGCAATTTTCTCCGTACTAAGGTGATAGTTTTTGATTACATTAGAAACTTCGGCCAAATAACCTTGTCTTTCAGAAGGTATTGGAGAAGATCTATGCGGCAACCCATCTGCTCCTAACCTAGGTTCTGCTGCAGAAAATGTCGACGAGTATTTATCGTTTATCAAAATAGATAGTTTTTTCCAAAGTTGATCCACTCCTGCATCTGCAAATTGACTGGCTATTGTTGGAACTACGGGAAGATTAGAATTATCAGTATCCCATATCTCTCTATTTCTTTTGAATTGTTTTTGAATTTCTAATAGGGCATCTTCCGCTCCAGGTCTATCAAATTTATTTAATACAACAATATCTGCAGAATCTAACATCTCTAACTTTTCTAATTGACTTGGTGCACCATATTCCCTTGTTGTAACATATAGAGAAATATCAGCAACTTCAGTAATTGCATCATTTCCTTGGCCTATGCCACTTGTTTCTACAATTACTAGATCGAAACCAACTGCTTTACATACTTCGATAGAGCGACCTATGCAATCTGCAATCTCTCTACCACTATTTCTACTGGCGAATGAACGCATGAATAAATTATCATCAGATAGTGAATTCATTCTTATTCTATCTCCCAATAATGCTCCTCCTGTTCTCTTACGAGTAGGATCAGTAGCTAATAAAGCGATTTTAGTCCCAGGATTATCTCTTTGTATCCTCAACATCAATTCATCAGTAAGACTTGATTTTCCTGCACCTCCAGTGCCAGTTAAACCAATAACTGGACATTTTAAACCATCTGTCGATCTGACTTTATCTAGAATATTATTGAATTTCTCTTCATCTTCATTTTCAGCCAATGTAAGTAATTTTGACACTGCAGAGTGTTCATCTGCAAATATCGGTTTTTTTAGTGACTCAAATCTTTTTGGATTAAGTAAGTCATTATCAGATGCCCTTTTCATGGCATCGGACACCATTCCCGTAAGCCCCAATTCTCTTCCATCTTCAGGAGAATATATCTTTGCTATATCAGAATCAAAAAGATGTTGTATTTCACTGGGAAGAATGGTCCCTCCTCCGCCTCCGACCAAACATACATGTCCAAATCCTGAATCATCGAGTATTTGCTTGGTATGCGTAAACATCTCTACAGCACCTCCTTGATATGAAGTAATAGCGATACAATGAGCATCTTCTTGAATAGCTGCTTTTGCTACGTCATTCGCGCCCCTGTCATGCCCTAAATGAATTACTTCACAACCCATGGACTGGAATATTCTTCTAAAAATACCAATCGCAGCATCATGGCCGTCAAATATCGCTGCTGCAGTAATGATTCGTAGAGGAATCTCTTCACGTTTGCCTCTGTTCACATGCACCCGAGAACACACATCCACAAAAATTAGTCGCATAATTGATTGTTTAGAATATCCCCGTGATTAGAAGTATTGCAAATATAAACATCAATATGCCCATTAAACCATCAATGATATGGGATATTGATTTAAGCTTCAATACCCTATCTCCTGTCGTCAACACAGTTGCTACGGTCACATACCAAGTGCCATCAATTACCATACCAAGAAAACCCATTCCTAAAAGAGTTTGAATATCTACATCAGCTTCTATAAAAGGAGTATATAATGCCAACATCCATGCTAAAATTTTTGGGTTTAATAATGCAATAAGGAAACCTTGTATGAATCCTTGCCGATTCTGAGGAATGAGATCATTTTCTTGAGAATCATTTCTTGGACCTTCTCCAGCACTCTTGATGAAAATATATCCAAGCCAAACTAGTATTACTACACCTCCGGTTTTCAATATAATTTCTGTAGACTCATGTATCGATAAGGCAGTAGCTATCCCTAAGGCTGCAAGAAACGCATAGATTCCAAAACCAATGCCGTGCCCTATTCCTGTCATAATCCCCTGTTGTCGTCCTCCTGCCAAGGTATTTCTTAGTACCACTGCAAGAGATGGTCCAGGACTCATCGCCCCGAGAGTGAAAACTAGGGCAAGCCCAACCCATTCTTCAGGGCCCATTAAAACACCTTATGCGCCTTCATACATTGCTTCGATTTCTTTAACCCAATTTTCTCTAATTTGAATCCTTCTTATTTTGAGCGTTGGAGTTAATTCTCCAAAGTCAACATTTAGGTCTCTAGGTAAAATCTTAAATTTCTTTATTTGCTCAGGATTACTGAATTGTCCATTTAATAATGTTACATGTTCTTGCATTTCAGCATAGGTTTCTTCACTATCTGTGTAATCTGAAAGTACTTTCCCAAATCCTTCTAATGTGGTAATTTGTACTGCTGGGTCTTTAGGAATTTTTGCTGGATCCATGCCATGTTTATCCCTCAAAATAGCACCTACATCTAATGTGAATAATGCACTACAGTACTTCCTACCATCACCAATCAGCATACATTGAGAAACCATTGGAATCGACTTCATTGTTTCTTCAATCACTAATGGTGCAATATTTTTACCTCCAGAACTAACGTATAATTCTTTTATTCTTCCAGTAATTTTTACATATCCATCTTCATCTATTTCTCCTTTGTCTCCAGAGTGTAACCATCCATCAGAATCTATTGTTTCTGCGGTTGCTTCAGGATTCTTGTAGTATCCTTTCATAATGTGCCTTCCTCTGAAAAGAATTTCTCCTGTCTCCGAAATCATTAATTCTGTTCCACTAAATGGTTTACCTACAGTTCCAAATTTATGATTTTTCTTGTATCCCAAACTTGCTCCTGCAGTAGTTTCAGTCATACCATATCCCTCATAAAGTGGAATATCCAGTGTATGGAATAATTTCAGAATATCGGGATTAATTGGTGCAGCACCAGTGATAGCATAAATACAATTTGACATCCCAATTGCTTCCTTAGCCTTTTTCTTTATAATTCCACCAAGAATTGGTATTTTTGTTAGTTTTATCTTTCCTCCTAATTTAGCGACTAGATTACTGTAAACTTTTTCATAGATTCTCGGTACCCCAATAAACAAATGGGGTTGTACTTCTTTGGCATAATCAATAACATTCAGAGGCGCATCAACAACAGTCATGTGAAGCCCCCATCTAATGTGCGCATGACAATCTACCAATTGCCCAAAAACATGGGCACAAGGTAACCAAGAAACATACCCCCATCCTCTTTCAAATTCTTGTAATTTCCACACTTCTGCCAATTCAAAATCAATATTATCATGACTAAGCTCCACGCCTTTAGGTTGCCCGGTTGTACCTGATGTGTAAATTAAAGTAAACGTGTCCTCAGGAGTAATGCTACTTACTCTCTTTTCTATTTCTGAGTATTCGATATTATTTCCTTTTTCTATAAACTCAGACCAAGTAATACATTTGGGATGGTCGGGCATCTCAACTCCTTCCATTGTAACTACTACTTCGACTTTATCCAATCTATCCATTATTGCATGTAATCTGTGAGCACACATCTTTTCTGTATTGCCTCCGTCCATGGGATTGTCACCCACAAAAATAACTTTTGAATCAGAATTTCCTACCACCCATTCAACTTCTTCAGGAGAACAAGTATGGTAAACTCCAACAGCAGCTCCATTACACATGTTTGCTGCATGATATGAAGTATACCATTCCACTCTATTATAAGAATAAATACTCAATTTGTCACCTTCTTCAAAACCCAATGCAATTAATGATTTGGCAACTGATGCGGTTTGATCATGGAATTCTTTCCAATTAATATGATTCCATTCGCCATCGGAATTTTTTGTAGAAATGGCTTTTTCATTACCATGATTCTTTGCATTTGCTATCAGGTATTCGGGGGTGGTCATTGCCGACATGGTTTATTGGGAAAACTATTCATGGATAAATATTGGTGTAATATTCAACACTTAATTACCAAACTTACAGTTAAATATATTTTATTTTGGTAAAACTGATTTAAAATTCTCTCTCCAGTCTTTGCCATTATTTTTATTCGCAAGAGGAGATGCTGGAGATGGATGCCAACAACCTTTGAGATTAATATTGGCCCCACTGAATGCAATTGCTGATCTTTTCTGAGAGTATTTTCCAACACCAATTACAGTTTCTATATTCATTATTTCTACTACTTCTCTAAGGTAATCATCACAACGTTCAATAATTCTTTTTGAGACTATTCCAGGAATCTTATCTGGAGTAATATTCATAGCATTTTCACCCTTAAAAAACATAAGAGGGCAATGGTTAACAACAAAAACCTTTGTAAATATATTTTCTGCAGTTCCATAGTTATCTGATAAAGCACCCCACAATCTCGTACCAGAAATTTCTTCCTTATGCCATTTTAATCCTTTAACTTCTCTCTTTGGATGTGTTTTTTTTGGTTGATCAACTGATAAATTTTTAATCTTGAATAAATCTCTTACTACAGTTGTCGCAGCAAATGGTATTCCCATTTGCCCCATGCCATGAGGTCCAGGATTCATGCCGAGTAATATTGTTTTTGCACCTTTATCTCCTCCTAGTTTAATAAATTCTTTATGTATTTCCCAAGCATATATCAATGGATTGTATACATATTCAACAAAACCCTCTTCTAATAATAAATCAGTAAGAGGTTGCAAATCTTTTCTAAGATTATAAGAAGAGTTAATTAAAGATTCAATAACCATTTTAATCACTGTTTAATATCTGCTATTACTGCTCCACTTAGTTTAACTAATTCTTCTGGAGAAATGGGAAAAACTGTGTCAGATGTGCCTCCTGCTCCCCATAAAATATCATATTTTAATAAATCTTCATCACAAATGATTATACATTTTTCTAAATGCCCAAATGGAGGAATGCCACCAACAGAATAACCGGTTTTATTTAGGACATACTCTGGCGAAGCTTGACTTGGTTTATACCCCAATAATCTTTTTAGTTTCCTTTTCCTATCTACTTTATTGATACCTGAAGTTACTACTATGATTGCGGAATCTCTACCAACAAAAACAATCGATTTAGCGATATTCGATACTTCACAGCCTAATTGTTTGGCGGCATCTTCAGAAGATTTAGTGCCTTCTTTGTATCTTTTCGCTTTAGGTAAAAAACCTATTTTTTGACATTCTGCAACCCATACATCATGCCTATCCATATCAACCTCAAAAAGCCAATCAAATTTTATTATTCGGGTATCTCAAGTCTTTTTGTGTTAAAAAAACTCCAAATGCAACAATACTTCCGCATTATTCTTCACCAATGGTCGAGCGCGAAATGATACATGGATTGGCCCATCGGTCCTTATGAAACTTCAATGGGAGCACTTTTACTGTTGACTCTTCCAATACATTGGTTCTTGACAAGGGACGAACCAAAAAAAAGAATTCCTTTACGAAATTTAGCCAATGAAATTAAAGAAAAAGGATATTATTGGCATATTAGCTTATACTTATTGATGTTCCTCTATAAGGCGGCCATTGATCATCATAATGAGCCAATTAAAGCAAGGGTTGGAGGCTTCACTCATTGGATATATCGCATTGAAGGGAATTGGACTAATATTATACAAGAATTTTTTTTAAATGATAGTTTAACAAATTTACTTTCTGGTCATTATTTATTCATGTACTTATTTATGATATGGTTTTCTCCGATATATTATATATTAAGCAATGATAAAATGATGGCCGATAAGGCAGCTTTGAATTATTTTGTAATATATCTCCTCAGTGTCCCATTTTATCTTTTCTTTAATGTAGAAGTAACTTCTAGTTATATTAGTGGTATGGATGCTCTTTTGTATCATGATTCTTTTACATTATCATTTTTTACAGCTAATGATCCAATGGATAATGCTATCCCAAGTCTACACATAGGATTACCAATTGGTTTGTTAATAATCAATAGATTACATTGTAGAAAATTGGGAATAAGTATCAAAAAATGGAGGCATAGAGAATTTGATTTATTCATATCTGTTAATGTATTGGTTTATATTTTCTCCATTCAATATTTGGGAATACACTGGTTAGTAGACATTATTCCTGGTATAATATTAGCTTTCATAACTTCATATTTTGTTCACCATATCCAACCAAAACTAAGATCTAAAAAATATTCAATTATTAAATCACTATCACCGACAAGAAAACAATTATATTCTATAGTAGGAGTATCGTTCATTAGCTCATTTCTGATTTTTTTTATAATTATCTATGCACCAGGAGTTAATGAGGAAATTCCCAATTATAGAATTGGCTCAGATGATATAAATCTTGAAACTATAGAAGTACATAGCTTATCCAATCCCGTGGATGTTAAAGCAATCAATACAGGAGATGTAAGATTAGAATTGATGTTAGTAAAAACAAATATAGCAGAAAAACATGCTGAAAAGGGAATCTTTGATTGGAATGAATTATCCTTAAAAGGTCAAATATTCTCACTTTCCCCAAATAATATCACAAGTTTTAAGGTGAATACAGAAAGTATTTATGATTCATATGTAATTTTAATTAAATTATCGAATACTGAAAATTGTTTAGATTGTTTTATTTCAGATGAACAAGTTGGAGAGATTAGGATAACAACTCATTATTTCGATGAAGAATTAATTTGGACGGCATACATATTATGTCTCCCATCTTTCTATATCCTTGGTTATGTTCTAGGTATGAATTATAATGAAATAGTGAGCAAAAAAGCTCCCTATAAATAATCCTGAACAACTCCCCAATCCTATCCAAATTCCTATTCTAAATGCTGGAAAATTATATCTCCAAACATATATGGTTTGAGATGTCCATGCCAGAATTACTATCACAAACCATACAAAAAATACTAACTGCGGAATAATCCCAATAATTATCGAAGTAATACATCCGCCAATTAATTCATAACGATTACCAATATTTTTAGGTGAAAGATAAAGAAGAAAAGAAATTACTATCAGACAAATCATCGGCTTAAATAATGAACTTGAATTCTCTAAGATACCAAATATACAAGCTATTGAAAAACCAACTGTTAGCGGAATAATTATCGGCCATACAGGCATTGTCTCCCATCTCATATCGCTACGGAAACACTTTCCCTCCATCAATGCTATGAAAATATCCAAGCGATTAATTCATATTACTGTAGTTGCCCTACAGGCCATGAAGAAAGGCCAAGTAGTACTCGGATGTCTGGCACCACACCCTCCTCATTTGGTATATGCAGAGAATCCAGAACAGAATGAGCCTTTCTCAGAAGGAGGTTGGGAGACTCTAAGGTGGGGCTACAATCGTCTTGCAAGAAAATTGAAAAAAGTTGATTATGATGTTATGGTTATCTTTACTCCTCATTGGGCAACTTATATTGGCACTCACTTTCTAGGACTTCCCAAATTCAGTTCATTATCTGTAGATCCTATTTTTCCTAATATTTTTAGATATAAATATGATTTAGATGTAGATGTCGAATTAGCAGAAGAAATGCATAAAGCTGCTTCTGAAGCAGGAATAATAACAAAAATGATGACCAATCCAGATTTTAGAATTGACTATGGGACAATTACAAGTTGTCACATGTTAAACCCAGAATGGGATAAGCCAATAATCACCATAAGTAGTAATAGAAATGCACATTATTATTCTGGAGAAGTTATGAATGAGCAAGCGAAAGCTTTGGGAGAGGCATGTCTAAAGGCAATAGAGAAAAGTGGCAAAAAGGTAGTTCTCGTGAGTAGCCATAGTCTTTCGCATCGACATTTTGTCACAGAATCTCCATTGCCTGAAGATATGAGTAGAGAACATATATACAATCATAGTCAATATGTTTGGGACATGAAAATGATTAAAATGATGAGAGATGGAAAGATGAAAGAAGTTATTGATATTATGCCAGAGTATACTGAACAAACAATTGCCGAGACAGAAGCCGGAGGACTATCATGGATGATGGCTGCTATGGGTCTCCCGGATTATCCTGCAGAAATTTATGGATATCAATCAGTAATAGGTACTGGAAACGCTGTAGTTGCATGGGATCCTAACTCTAAAACAAGAGAAATAGTTCTGTGAGGTTTGAATATGGATAATGATCAAAATGTTCTATTTGGAATTTATTGCCCCCCTCATCCTCACCCCTTGCTTGCTCCAGAATTAAATGATGGATACAAAAATCTTAGAAATGCATATGATAATTTAAGAGATAAAATACAGGCTAGTGGGGCAGATATAATTTTGATTTATTCTACAACTTGGCCAAGTATAGTTGGCCACCAAATACAAGCCCATCCAGAGCCAGAGTGGACACATGTGGATGATGATTTTCATTACTTAGGAAGCATGCCTTACAAATTCAATATAGACACTGAATTTGCTGATGCCTACCGTGATGCTGCAGAATCCAGGGGGCTGCATTCAAGGACTGTTGCATATGATGGTTTCCCAATAGATACCGGTTCAGTTGTAGCATTATCACTACTTAACCCAGATAATAATATTCCTGCTTGTATAGTTTCAAGCAATATGTATTCAAATAGGTCTGAAACAATGGTACTTGGTAAAGCCGCGAGGGATGCACTATCTAACCAAGGAAAGAAGGCTGTAGTAGTAGTCGTTGCAAGCTTGTCCAATAGAATGTTCACAGAACACATTAATCCAAGAGATGATAAAATTCATAGTCCAAAAGATGACGAGTGGAATAAGAAAATTTTAGAATTTTTTAGAGATGGAAGACTCGAAGATCTTAGTCAACTATCTAGAGATATCCATGGGCAAATTAGAATTCAGAAAGTAGCTGCATACAAACCAGTTTGGTGGATGGCAGCGACAATGGGTCAGCACAACAACTACCATGGAGAAGTTCTTGCTTATGAGCCACTTCATGGTTCAGGAGGTGCGGTGATTCAATTAACTCCATCTAATGAATCAATCGGAGATAAAGAATTTGATGAAGATGATGTTGAATATTATCACGGAGATCGAAATGTTCTTGATAGAGGGAATTTGTAATGCCTAGTCAAGATGGTACGCCAAACAATACTGATGAGGATATCATAGATAAAGTAATATCTGCACCTTCAGACGTCATTGAAAAAATATATGAAGAATTAGGTCCTTCAATGGTGAGTTCAGCAGGTAGTGCAATAGGTGCTACAGCAGGAGGGATGGCAGGCGGACCGGTAGGTGTAGCCATTGGTTCAGTAGTTGGTAAGAAGGTAGCAGGAAAATTAACTTCAAATAATGGTTATTTTATTGCTGAATCAGGACCTTCTGCTGTCGGGGCTTATCCACATCTCCACAGAGTTGGTGAGTTAATCTTTGTTAGCGGAATAGGTCCCAGATCACCTGAAACAAATGAAATAATTGGTGGACCAGTCAGAGATTCAGATGGTAAAAAACTAGATTATGACATTAAAGCTCAAACCAGATCTGTAATTGAAAATATCCGACTAATTTTGGAAGAGTATGGCTCGAGTCTAGAAAATGTAGTGGATGTTTATTCAATGTTGATTGATATGGATAGAGATTTCAAAGGATATAATGAAGTGTATGCCGAATACTTTTCAGAAATAATGCCAGCACGAACAACCTGTGCTGTTTTAGCATTACCAACTCCTATTGCAGTTGAACTGAAGGTAATTGCAAAGGCATAACTTCAAAGATATCCTTCTTCCCCATAATTCATGGCAAGACTATCTCCTAGTGACGTACTTGGAATAGTTTTACAGCCAATAGATAAAGTATCGGAAGCACTGGAAAGAAAGTTAGGATTATTTTCTGTAGTCATACTCTCCTTATCAGCAATGCTTGGTAGCGGTCTTTTCGTCCTTCCTTCCCTGGCAATGATGGAGTTGGGGGGAGGAGAATCTCCTCTGGGTGGTATCTGGTTAGCATATTTATTTGCAGGATTAGTAATTTTACCTGGTGCAATTTCAAAATCAGAACTCGCTTCAGCCATGCCCTCTTCAGGTGGTGCTTATGTGTACATCGAGAAAACATTTGGTCCCATTATTGGTACTATATCTGGTTTAGGATTATGGGCTAACTTCATGCTTAAATCAGCATTCGCTCTAATTGGATTTAGGGCATATTTATGGGTTCTAGAAGGAATTCTAGATATTTCTATAAATCTAGATTACGCTGTGATGATTATGTTATCATTAATAGTTGGAATAAATATTCTAGGTGCTAAAAGTATTAAGAAAGTACAAACTCCAGTGGTATTAATTTCAGTAGGATATCTCTTATGTGTTTGTTTTTGGGCCTTAGCAACATCGGAACTAAATTGGGATGCAGCAATATCCAGAGAATCTTTAGGGGCTGATTGGCATAGTTTTTCTTCAACTGCTGCTTTAGTCTTTGTTTCATATATAGGCGTCACAAAAGTCGCTGCAGTTGGGGGAGAAATTAAGAAACCAAGTAAAAATATGCCATATGGAATCCTAATTTCTTTACTTTTCAGTATAATTTTGTATGTGTTTGTTACCCTAACCATGGTGATTACCGTTGACCCAATTAATTATGTTGAAAATGGACATTCCAGAGAAGATCCAATCTATATTTTTGCATTGGAAGTAGGTGGCAAGACTGTTGGTGTAATAGCCGCTACATTCGCTGCAATTACTGTAGTTTCAGGAGCCCTTGCAGGTATTATGGCTGCATCACGTTTCCTTTTTGCAATGGCACGTGATAATCTATTGCCAGCTTTCCTGGAAGATGTTCATGGAAGATTCGAAACTCCTCATTGGGCAATAATCGTAACTGGACTTTCTATGGCCGCTGCAATACTTTTTTTACCTGTACATGATGTTGCAGAACTTGCTTCTGGATTCAATATAATGGTATTCATCGTGATCAATACTTGTGTTTTAGTTCTGAGGACATCAGCAAAATCTCATTGGTATGATCCCGCTTGGAAATCTCCATTTTTCCCTTTTGTGCAAATTTTTGGTATATTAGGTGGGTTAATATTGATCTACGCAATGGGAATGAAGGCAGTCATAGGAGGCCTTTCAGCGATAATAATTGGCATAATAATATACCAGTTTTATGGTAGTAGATTTGCCAAAGAAGAAATAACTCCTTGGGAAACATTCCGTTTGATGATGGTGAACCCTGATGAAGTCGAACATCGTCGAAGATGGGCAGCATTCCACGCTGCTGATACCGAAGGTACAAATCATCTAAATCTGAATGAGTTCATTGCAGCAATGTCGGCATTAGGTTATTTCGATCCTGATGATGAACAAAAATTCTCTATTTTGAGAGATTATTTCCACAAAGCAGATGAAGATGATAATGGAATAATTGATATTGATGAATTCTTGTCTTATGTCGAAGAAACTACATTTCAAGATTAGATATATAAGCGCGTATTTGAAGTCATTAACCTCCTCGCATCTACTCGAGTACCATGACAATAGCGAGTCGAGCAAAAAAAGTAACCACCCACACTCTTCATGAAATGAAGCAGGTAGGAGAAAAAATAACAATGCTAACATCTTATGATTATTCTTTAGCACGTCTTGTAGATGGAGCAGGAATAGATGTCATTTTGGTCGGTGATTCTGCTTCAAATGTTATGGCAGGTAATGATACAACAGTTCCAATAACTCTTGATCATATGATATATCATGCTCAGTGTGTAGTAAAAGCAGTTGATAGGGCCCTAGTTGTGGTGGATATGCCATTTGGGACTTATCAAGGTGATTCAAAAAATGCTTTAGACTCTGCAATAAGAATTATGAAAGAAACAGGAGGACATGCTGTAAAGCTTGAAGGAGGTATGGAAATACTAGATTCAGTAAAGAGAATAATGACCGCTGGAATCCCAGTAATGGGTCATTTAGGATTAACTCCACAGTCAATATACAAATTTGGAACATATACTGTCAGAGCCAAAGAAGATTTAGAAGCATCTAGGTTATTGGCAGACGCGAAAGCTCTGGAAGAGGCCGGTTGTTTTTCAATTGTATTTGAAAAAATTCCTGCTGATTTGGCCGAGAGAGTTACCAAACAATTGACTATACCCACTATAGGAATTGGAGCAGGCGTAGAATGTGATGGCCAAGTTTTGGTTTTACATGACATGCTTGGTATAACTAAAGACTTCAGCCCTCGTTTCCTTCGTCGCTATGCAGATTTAGGAACAGCCATAGACACTTCAGTTAAGTCATATATAAAAGATGTAAGGAATTCAGATTTTCCTAATAAAGATGAGGAATATTAAGGAAAATTTGATTAAAATATTTTGTAGAGAGGGAAATTTAACATGAGTGAATTATGGGTTGAAAGATATCGCCCTAGTACAGTATCCGAGATTAAGGGTCAACAGGCCGTTGTCGCAAGATTAACTGCATATTCCTCAAACAAAACCTTCCCTCATTTGTTATTCGCGGGGCCACCGGGTACTGGAAAAACTACTGCTGCATTAGCATTAACTAGAGATGTTTTTGGTACAGACTTTCGACGAAATATTCTAGAAATGAATGCTAGTGATGAAAGGAAATTAGAATCAATAAGGACAAAAGTAAAACAATTTGCTAGAACTGCACCAAGTCCAGGTACAACATTCAAGGTAATTTTTCTCGATGAAGCAGATGCCCTAACGCCAGATGCCCAGGGTGCTTTACGTAGAATTATGGAACAGAATTCAGAAACATGTAGATTCATATTATCATGTAATTATTCTTCAAAAATTATTGAACCTATCCAGTCAAGATGCGCAGTATTTAGATTTCGTCCTTTAGACAAAGAACAAATATTGGAAAGGATCTCAGTCGTTGCAAATAATGAGGGGATAAAAATCGAAAATCAAGCTGCAGATGCTATAGCAAAAGTAAGCTTAGGGGATTTAAGAAAGGCCATAACTTCACTACAAGTGGCTGCATCTTTAGATTCAAATGTCACCAGAGATTTAGTTTATGAGACTACTGCAACCGCCCCTCCTGAACAACTCCATCGGTTCTTTTTATCTTGTAAAGAAGATGGTTTCCAACCTGCCCGAAGAAGATTAAAAGATATTTTAAATAATTTTGGACTTGCAGGTACAGATTTTGTAAATCAATTACATCGTGAATTAAGTGCAGTATCATTCTTAGATGAAGTTCAAAAGTTAGCAATAACAGAAGTCATGGCTGAGGCTGATTTTAGGATGGTTGAAGGAGGAGGGGAATCTCTTCAACTAGATGCTATGACTGCTAAAATTTGCTCAATATTTTAGTTAAATACTCTCTGTTTGAATTAATTTCAAAGTAATGATCTTGGTCCATGAATTGACTCCAAAAGGCTCAACATGCCCTTCATCTTCTATTATTTCTATAAAAATTTCATATTCTCCTAAATTTACATTTTCTTTATTCAATTGTTCGGCTAAATCCCATGCCATACCAATATCTTTGGTATTTGATGCAACTTTGGGAAATCCTGTATTTTCCTTCTTGATATTTGTCGCCTCTCCTCTTGTCCAATTATCCACAGAATTGAACTTATCTATGGCTTCTATTTGTTGAATTACAGTACCATTTACTAAGATAATCGGCTCACTAAGCGAATTATGATTTAGAGTAACTAAGATTTTAGCATTTTCTGCATCAACATTATCCCTTACTGCCATACCAAGAACAATATTCGTACTATCTTCTCTAAGATTTATTTGATAGATATCATCATCCCATGAGTAACCAATTATTGCACTATCATCTGTATTTTCTATATCTATTCCTGAAGCCAAAGTAGGAGGGGCAATATCTGCTAGAGGAGGATTAAGAAGTAAAAATGAAAGAGCTAACCAAGAAAAAAGAAATAAGAAACTGCTCCTAAACCAATTTCCTCTTGTATATAGTTCACTGTATTTATTTGGTATAATTATTTTATGAAGTGAGGGTACTGTTGCTGTCAACATAACAGGTAGAAGCCATACTATTCCTTCCATAGATTCCTGGGTCGGCATAAAAAAATATCTCATCACAAATGCAATCATAAATCCATAAATAATCACAAGCCACATGGAATAAGCGTCAGCCACTTCCTTCGTTGCATGAACTTGAGGGTCAAATGGTTCCAATCCTTTTTTTGATGAATCTTTATTTTCACCTTCCCCACGTTTATTTCTCTTTCCAGAATAAGCGCTGGCACGAAGTGCAGAGTCTATATCTACCATACTTTTCATCTCGATGCGGAGATAACTAACACATCAACCCTATGCTAGAGTGGTAATTATTTTCACCTACTCGGGGCGAATGCTCAAATGGTGTTTTTGAGTGGCCAACATATCGCCGGGGTGGCGTAGTTGGTAGCGCGTCGGACTCATAGGGTATTTTTTACTAGAGAAAACTCTCTAGCAAAACTGATGATGAGCGTAACATAGCCCCTTAGTATGTCTGAGACATCCGAAGGTCGCGGGTTCAAGTCCCGCTCCCGGCACCAAATAAATTGATTAAAAAATAATTATTTTTGTCAATTAGTAGTATTTCTTACGAGTTGTTCATGGAGTAGATACACAACCCACATCTAATGTCTGATTGGCCGGAACTGGGAACTCTTGTCCAGTTAATTGTAAAAACATGGTCCGGAGATGGTGTTTACAAGGGAATAGTATTGCCAAATTCAGGGCCAAATCTTGTAACCATTAAACTACAAAATGGTTACAATATTTCATTTCCAGAGTCCTATGTCAAATCATTTGAAATCTTACCCGAATCTCCTGAAATAGCAGTTGTTAGTGATAATGATCATATTCAAGATAAAAAATTACCCTTAATTTATTTAATTCACACCGGAGGAACTATTGCTAGTAAAGTAGATTATAGGACTGGTGCGGTTTCAGCCACTTTCGAGCCAAATGATCTTTTAGATTCTATTCCAGAAATAAAAGAAATTGCACAAATAAAGGTCTTAAAATTAGGTAATATGTGGTCAGATGATTTGCGTCCAAGACATTGGAATAAAATGTTAAAGGCAACTGAAAAAGCGTTTTCTGATGGTGCAAAAGGAGTTGTCATAACTCATGGAACAGATACGCTCCATCTTTCTGCTGCTGCCATGGCATACGGATGGTCTGGTAACGGTCAGAGGCCTCCGGGCAGAATTGTTCTGACTGGTTCACAGCGTTCTCCCGACAGAGGATCATCAGATGCAGCAGAGAATATCATCGCCTCCGTTATGTGGGCTGCAAATGGCCCACAGACTTCTGGATACCGAGACACATCTGTTGTTATCTTACATGCTAAATCTTCAGATGGTAATTGTGTAGTCCTGCCTGGTTGCGCAAGTAGAAAGTTTCATTCATCAAGGAGAAATGCGTTCCAATCAATTAACCAAGATCCATTAGCATATATTACCATCAATAAAAAAGAAATAACAATTAAAATGAGTGATTTCGAACCCTTTGAAGCGAGATTCGAATCATCCAAACCAAACTTATTCGATGAAAAAATAAAAATTGCAGAATTTATTGCAGGACCTCATTTACAAGCATCTCTTGTTCAGTCAGCAATAAAATTAGACTTTAATGCTTTATTATTCCATGGAACTGGTTTGGGCCATCTGCCTATTTCTGATCCGGAAGACGATAGTATAGAAAATATCAAACTCAGAACTATTTTGGAAGATTACTGTAATCAAGGAGGAATAGCAGTAGTAGTTGCACAAACTGTACACGGGCCAGTTAACATGGACGTGTATTCAAAAGGACGACAACAACAAGAAATTGGAATATTGGGACATAAATCTTTTTGTCCTCCTGGGTCAGCTTTGGTAAAATTACACTATTTGTTATCAACAAATAAGGAAATAGAGTCTGTGAAAGATAAATGGACATTAGATCTGGTTGGAGAAAATCCCTCATTCTCTCTAGATTGAGATTTTAACCGTTTTAATGATGAACCTGTTATGCCTCCGAAGTATATGGCAGGACTTTCCCATGAAGAGAATTTAGATGCCATCAGATTTGATGCCAATAATGCTGGAGAAAGAAAAAGATTAGAAAATATAAGATTAGCAGGACAACAAACATCAAGAGAAAGAATCATGAATATTCTTGATGAAAAAACATTCGTTGAAGTAGATGCTTTTGTAAATCATCGTTCAGCAATTAATAATTTACAGCATCATCGTCCTTTAGGTGATGGAGTGGTCGCAGGTCACGGTATGATAGATGGAAGAAGAGTAGTTTGTTTTTCTCAAGATTCCTCAGTATTTGAAGGCTCAATCGGTGAGATGCACGCTAGAAAAATAGTTAAAATACTTGAATTTGCAGAAAAAACCCTTCTTCCTGTAATAGCAATATGGGACGGTAATGGGGAAAGGCCAGAAGAAGGAATATCTTCTCTAGGCCCTTCTGGAGAGATACTTAATGTCATGGTTGCATGTTCTGGTAGAATTCCTTTGATTTCAATTATTATGGGTAAAGTAACAGGAGTAAGTGCATTGGCCGTCGGCCTATCAGACTTTGTAATAATGAATTCTATAAATGGAAATATGGCTTTATCTGATGAGATTGATAGATCTGATTTTAATCTTAAAGAGGAAATCAAAGATTTTTCAAAAAATGCAACAAATCATTTTAGTAGAAGTGGAGTTGTATGTTTAATCGCAGAAGACGATACTTCTGCACTTGAATTAGCTTCAGATTTACTATCTTACTTCCCCGATAATATGCTTTCTAAATCGCCAGTATTGAAGAATGATGATATTTGGGATAGGAATTGTAATGAAATCAATAAAATCTTACCATATAGACAGGAAAAGACATATGATGTTAGAGAGATAATAAAAATAATTTTTGATAAAAAAACATTTTTAGAGTTATTTTCTGATTATGCAAGTAATATTGTGGTTGGATTAGCCCGTTTGGATGGTATATCCATTGGGATAGTTGCAAACCAATCTTCTGTACTAGAAGGTAGTCTTGACATAAAATCTTCAATAAAAGCAGCTAGATTTATCCGAACTTGTGATTGTTTTAATATTCCTATTGTGACATTAATAGATTCACCCGGTTTCCTCCCAGAGATAACTCAAGAATTTGGTGGGATAATTAATCATGGTGCAAAATTACCCTTTGCATATTCTGAAGCAACAGTACCAAAACTATCAGTAGTTATTGGGAAAGCATATGGAGGAGCATATTTAGCCATGGGCTGTAAACAACTCAATTCTGACTATAATATCTCCTGGCCATCTGGAGAAATTACTGTAATGGAGTCTAAAGATGCAGTAAACATAATTCATAGTGAAGAATTATCCAATTCAGAAAATCATCATGAAATTTATAAAAAATTATTAAATAATTATAAGGAAAAATTTGATGATCCTTATGCAGCGGCAAAAAAAGGATGGATTGATGATGTTGTAGAGCCAGAAATGACTAGAAGAAATCTAATTAAAGCTCTGCGCCCTCTATTATCAAAAAAGGAATGGTCTCCTTCCAAGAAGCATGGTAATATACCATTGTAAATTATAATTTATTTAATATATAATCTATGGAAGGAATATTTTCTATATTTTCAGTTAAGAAAAGAGTCTTCCATGCTTCTAGATGTTGAGCTACAAGCATAATTATGGCAAAATCTTCCCGATAATAATCTCTATTATATGATATTGTAGTATATTCCTTTGATAGGATATCTCCATTATTATTGGTTCCTGGCATTGAATCAAAATTTATTGATACATCAAATTCATTACACTTAATTATTGATCCACTCCAAGGTCCCATGCCAAGATCTCTTCTGCCCTTTACAACAATTATTTTTCCACCATTCTTCGTCCATTGGTATGCAATAGAACGTGCAGTTGAACCCCCTCCCTTCATTTTTAATACCGACTCATTTATTTCAATCCCACAATATTTTATTGCTTCAATAAATCCTAAACCATCCGTATTTACTCCTCTAAAATTCCCCTCAATATTTGTTATTTGATTTACTGCTTGTATTTCATTACCATCTTCAATTTCAAATTTTTTATATAATAAGTGCTTTAAAGGTGATGTAACTGAAAGCCAAAAATTACCACTTAAATGACCCATCTTCATGGTTAACTCTTCTATATTCCGGGCTTCAATAAAAACAGTTTCTGGACCCTCAATACCCATATAATCTCCAACAATTCTAAATAACTCTGGGGTTAAAGAATGTTCTACAGGAAATCCAATAATTCCCCAGTATTCGGGTACCTTCATAACCCTCCCTAGATGCTATTAGCAATGAAGGTTTCAAACATCATGAGTATTTCGATGTACCAATGGATAGTGACATAGACATCGCTAGAGCGGCAAATCCGATGCATATTGAAAATATAGCAAATCAACTTGGATTGTCTCGTAGTGACTTGATTATGCACGGCCCAAATGTAGCAAAAGTTTCATGGAATTCTTTGAAAAATAAAAGTAAAAATACTAATGGCTCATTAATTTTAGTAACTAGTGTTAATCCAACTCCTTTTGGAGAGGGTAAGACTGTTACAACAATTGGTCTTAATCAAGGTTTGAATCATCAAGGGCATAATGCTTGTTGTGTAATCCGCGAACCTTCACTTGGTCCGGTGTTTGGGATAAAAGGCGGAGCTGCTGGCGGAGGATTTTCTCAAGTTTTACCAATGGAACAGATTAATTTACATTTTACTGGAGATTTACATGCAATCACATCGGCCCATAACTTATGCTCTGCAATTTTAGATAACTGCCTCCATCGCGAAAATCATCTAAACATAAATACAAATAGGATATTTTGGCCTAGGGTTGTTGACATGAATGATAGGAGTTTAAGAGAAATAACAATAGGTTTGGGCGGCGCTTCAAACGGTTTAGATCGTACAGACAGATTTGATATAACTGCTGCAAGTGAAGTTATGGCAATACTATCACTTGCATCTGACTATAGTGATCTAAGGGCAAGACTTGGCCAAATAATAGTTGCAGAAAATAATCAAGGTCACCCAGTTACTGCTGAAGATATCGAAGCAGCAGGGGCAATGGCACTCCTTTTGAGAGAAGCATTTCTGCCTAATCTAGTTCAAACATTGGAAGGAAATCCTGCCTTCGTTCATTGCGGTCCTTTTGCAAATATAGCACATGGCAACTCTTCTGTGATAGCAGATAAAATAGCCCTTTCCTGTTCAGATTATGTAGTCACTGAAGCAGGTTTTGGGGCTGAAATGGGGGCGCAAAAAGCATTACATATCAAATCAGCCGCTTCAGGAGTTGTACCATCTTGCATAGTTTTAAATGTTACAATCAGAAGTATGAAACTTCATGGAGGAGGATTTTCAACAGGAGGAGGAGTCCGCCCATCTAAAGAAGAAATTGAAACAGAAAATATAGAAGCAGTACGTATGGGTGTTTCTTCAAATTTAAGGCGCCACGTGTTAAACTTAACTACTACTGAGATACCTGTAGTGGTATCAATAAATAAATTTTCATCAGACACATCCGCTGAAATAAATGTTATAAAAGAAGAAGCGAAAAAATTCGGAGCAATGGATGTTGTTGTATTCGAAGGCCATAATAAAGGAGGAAAAGGGGCCATTCAATTAGCGGATGCTGTGGTAGCCGCATGCAAAAAGCACACTCAAAATCAAAATCCATTTTGTCCTATTGTAGAACCTGGTACTGAAGTCGAACAAACTATTTTGAAGATTGCTACGAACATATACGGGGCCCAATCTGTAGATTTTAGTTCAGATGCCTTACGTATGCTGAAAACAATAAAAAAATGGGGCAAAAATAAACTCCCTGTTTGCATGGCTAAAAATCAATATTCATTTAGCCATGATAAAAAAATTCTAGGTGCTCCATCGGGCTTTAATATGCCGATAAGGGAACTTAGGATTAATGCCGGTGCCGGATTTATCGTGGCCGTTTGCGGTTCGATGATGACTATGCCCGGCCTACCAAGAAGGCCTGCCGCTTCAGATATGGACATGGATGAAAATGGCCATCTCACTGGTGTATTCGGATGAGTGGTATCAAGTGCGAAAAATTACTAATCTAGATGAAGGATTTAGGATCAAAATAGATGATGATGATGATCTATGGACATTATCTCAGATATGTTCACGTGGTTCCTATGTGGGTATGTTATCTCATCGCCGAGATTCTACGACTGGGACCCAAGAAAATAGCAGAGCAAAGGGGGCCGAGAGAAAGCCAATGTGGATAGTCTTAGAGGTCCAATCCTCCTCTTTTCACTCTTTTACGGAAAATTTACGCGTTCATGGAGTTATTTCCGATGCTAAAATAGATATCGGAAATCACCATACTCACGTTATAGTTTCAGGAAGCGAAATTGAGATATCAAGAGACGGAGGGTTTTCAGAAGCAGATATCGCCCTTCTTGAAAAATCATTCTCCTCAGGAAAAAATATTAAATCAGGTTTAATAGTTGTTGAAAATGATGAAATTTTGATATTTGAAATAACTCAATACGGCATGAGAGATATATCTCAATTTTCAATGAGAGGTGGAGGAAAAAGATATTCAGACACTACAAGTATAAGGAACAATTTTTTCTCTAAAACAGCTCAAGAAGTAATTTTACTATTCGAAGAAAATATACCTTTAATAATTTGTGGACCAGGTCTAGCAAGAGATAATTTTGAAAAAATTATCAGGAAATTAGGTGCTAATAATGAGATTATAAATTCTCCCTCTTCGATCGGAGGACGTTCTGCTGCTAATGAAATTTTAACGGACGGTTTGGCGGATTCCATAATAGGAAAAAATGCATTAATTAGGCAAATAAGAACTATTGAAGAGGGATTAAAAAGAATATCTACAAATGGTAATGTATGTTTTGGTCAAAAACAGATTATTGAAGCGGCAAAACAAGGAGCAATAGAAAAACTAGTTATTTTGGCTTCCCTGATAAGGAGTGAAGATAATGATAATAACTCTGTTTGGTCATCTATAATTGAAGATATAAAGATTTCAAAAGGCGAGCTAATACAGTCTTCATCAGATCACGATTTTGGAGAACAACTATCTAGTTTTGGAGGAGCTATAGCGCTGTTAAGGTGGAAATTAGAATGAGATAAGTCCTTGACCAAAGTACTCTTCGTATATTCATGTCTGCTCATTTTTCTATTGTAAATTTTCGTCATCCAGAAGGATCAGATGCAGGCTCATTGGTAACAGATTGCGCTATTGATTTGGGTGCTACGGTAGATATAATATCCTCACAAAAAGACGAACTTTTCAGTAATTTTAATTATGGAAATATAAATTGGCGAGATCTTCTTCAAAATAAGCATTGGTTAGTAAACTCTTCCACCACGGTACTACAAGGAATTTCTCCTTCTAATGCATGGGGCGCATCGATGATTTTCGGAGAATTAGAAGGAACAAAAACTGTAATGGTTGTAGATGTACCAGCGGATGTTAATCAATTATCGGAGATGTGGGGGTCTATAATTAATCGAATTCGTCAGATCCATATTTTGTTTTTTACGAGTAAAGCACTAGATTTAATTTCAAAATTAGAAAATACTTCAAATCAATTATTACTTTCTAAAATAAGACTCAAAGGCCTTGTACCTATTGTTTGTACGTATGATGATAATAAAAATATTGCCCAAATTGCCCATTCTTCAGGTGAAATATCTGTAAAATTGGAAATACAGTTAACATATTATTATTGGCTTGCTAATTTCATCAATGGCTTATCACTTATCAACTCAAATAAGGACGATATACTACATGCAGCCTCTTATCTAAATAATCGTAAAAATCAAATTATCTAAATTTATTTACTCATTTCGGAAGACCCCTTTTGAAGGGGGGGCAGTTCCGCAGACTCGGAGTACCACATCATGTCACTTAAATTAGGCCCTGCAGGAGTACCACTATCATGTAAGGGAAGGACAATTGTAGAGGGTATGGACGACATCACAGTATTGGGTTTAGATGCAATGGAAGTCCAAACAGTAAGGACAGTCCAACCTCATCACTTCGACCAATATTGGCAGGCTGGCATCCTGTCGTGGAAATCTGATTTTGAGATGAATATGCATGGTCCTTATTATGCCGAGTTACTAGGTAGTAAAAGAGAGAGGAATAGAACTTTATCCAAGATGGAAGCTAGTATGCAGGCTGGAAAACTAGTCAATGCAAGACATTTAACGTATCACGTAGGGCCATATGGAGATTTTGAACCTGGTTCTAAAGCTAATGAAGAATTAATTAACATATTTGCAGGAGTAGTGGATAGAGTACGTAGTATTTGGGGAGTAGAAGAAGAGGAAGAAGAATATTCAGCCTTTCCTTGGGTGCATGAGGCAGAACCATCTCTAGTTGGTATCGAAACATCTGGAAGACAGGAACTTTGGGGTACTGTTGATGAAGTTTTAGAGGTTTGTAACCACGTTGATGGTACTGTTCCTGTACTGAATATGGCACATATACATGCAAGAGGTCACGGTATAATGAGAACCAGTGAAGATTATGCCGAGTTATTTGATCGTGTAAGGGAATCATACGGTGGATCTAAATTTTATTGTCATTTTGCAGGCGTAGAACATAGGATGGGGAATGCATTACACTATACTCAAATTAAGAAATCTGATTTAAAATTTGAACCATTTGCAGAATACTTAGCAGAAGAAGGAGATTGGATGGATATCACAATCATATCTGATTCTCCTTTACTTGAACACGATGCGATGTACATGCTACAGCATTATGATAAAGCTAGACAAAGACTACTTGAGATACGTGCCAGAGATGATAGAGTAATGATTTCGGTACCAAAAAGTCCCATTAATGAAGATTCAGAGTCAAAAGATGAACAGATTATTAACTCTAAAACTACTAAATCAATTTCTGAAAAGAAAACACCTGTCAAAGTTTCCAAATCCAAAGAATCAAAAATGATTTCTTTTGAAGATGAAGATGAAGATGAAGATGACCTTTTTTGAAACTTCTTTGGAAGACTTGAAGTCATATCTACAATGGCGAGTCATTAAGGGACTGTAGCTCAGTAGGGAGAGCGCCGCACTGAAGATGCGGAGGCCGCCGGTTCAAGTCCGGCCAGTCCCACCATTTCCGTTTAAATTATAGAAGTCATAATTTCCTTTTGTAAATTATGAAGTTGTGTTATCCCTACAGTTGCAGAATTTAATAACATATCTAATTGCTCTCTTGAGTAAGTAGACTCTTCTCCTGTACCTTGGACTTCCACAAATTTACCATCGCTTGTCATAACCACATTCATATCTACATCTGCATTACTATCCAAGACATAATCCAAATCAGTCCAAACCTCTCCTTCTAGTAACCCTACGCTGAGTGCTGCTACATCATTCGGCATGACGATATATTCATGCCTTTCTCTTTCTTCATCAGTTAATGATGGTGCAACCCAACCATTTTTTATTTCATCTTTGGTGCCTCTTAACTTCTCAGGCAAACATTCTCCCTTTGCAATAAGCCTCCTTACCGCAACTCTCATTGCGATACATGCAGCTGTTATGGATGCACATCTTGTTCCTCCATCAGCATTTAATACATCACAATCTATTGTCAAAGCAATAGGTCCCAATGCACTCAAATCAATCGAACCTCTAAGGGATCTTGCAATTAATCGCTCAATCTCTTGGGTTCTTCCCTTTGCCCCATTTCTTTCTCTTCTAAATCTTGTATCTGTCGAGCCTGGCAATAGTGAATACTCTGCATGTACCCATCCTTTACTCGAATCTCTTGGAAACCACCTCGGTAAAGAGGGGGCTTTTGTAACACATACAAGGATAGTAGTATCGCCTTGGCTGTAAAGAATTGATGATAATGCATTTGAGGTAAAATCTATTTCGACTTTAATTTCTCTAAGTTCATCATTATCTCTTGAGACATCTATTCGGTCATTTTTTATTTTTACCATGTTATCCGGATGGCATACATCTGATGAACCATTCGTCTATTATAGTCATTTTTTTATAATTTTTTACTCGAAATATCTTTGGCGAAAGGTGGCCATTTTCCAATATAAAGAGATATTAAAATTAATAAAATTTGCATAAAAAACCTTAGTACATGTTCAAATAAATTAAACCTAGTGCCTCCTATAGGAATATCATTTATCCACATATTAAGATTGGCCCAATATAATATTATAAGCATAATAGTTATTCCTAAAGATCCATATCTCCTTAACGGTTTTATTAACATCATAATCCCAAATATTATCTCAAAAAAACCACTTAAGTATACCCAAAATGTTGAATCACCAAGTATCAAGGGAACTATTGGTTCAAACCATTCCGGATCAAGAAAATGTTGAATACCGACATTAATAAAAAAAAGGCCAAAAATTATTGCTACTAATTCATTCATTATTTTCATTGCTAACTACTCTTAATTATTTTTTAGGCCTGAAAGATTTAATTATTTCAGGATTAGTATCTATGTAAGGTCCACCAATCAAATCTATACAATAGGGAATACTGGAAAAAATCTTTTCTAGTATTTCCCTAATCGATCGAGGGGAACCTGGTAAATTAATGACTAAACATTTGCCCCTAATTCCGGCCATTTGCCTTGAAAGTACTGCAGTAGGGACATATTCTAATGATATCCTTCTCATTTCTTCTCCAAACCCAGGTAATATTCTTTCGCAAATAGATATAGTTGCTTCAGGAGTAACATCTCTTGCCGCCGGCCCAGTCCCTCCTGTTGTTATTACCACACTACACATGTTATTATCTATTAAATCAATAATGGATTCTTCAATATCTTCTTTTACATCAGGAACTAACTTACGAAATATTTTCCAGGGGGTAATTAGAACTTCTTGTAAGAACTTCTCAATTTCTGGCCCACTTAAATCTTCATATACTCCTTTATCGGCCCTATCTGAAGCAGTCAAGATCCCAAAATGGCATACTGCTGGAGACGTCATGTTTTATCGAGGATTGACATCATAGAAAATTACATCGGTCTCCTTAATCCTTTTTTTGAGGTATGTTCAAAGACCGCCACTCTCTTAGACAAAACTCCAGAGGTGATGAAGTGTCGAGTCTTCCCCAAACTACACAAATTTTCATGACCATTGTAAAAAAAAGAATTATTTCCATGTTTTACGATGATTTATTAAATTTTATAGACTCAACACATTATTATTATTGATGTTGGTGATATTATGACAAATGAGAGTAAGTATGGTGTACAGATTATTGCAGTAAAGCAGGAATGCCCAGAAGCAGAAGAAAATGAAATTAGTGAAGAATTTAGAAGATATGAAGAAGAGTTTTTGATCCCTCCAGAAGATGCTCTAAGGTCAGTAATCAGAAAATTTCAATTAGCATCAGGAAAAGAAATTTCAACTCCTTCTTCTCCTCAAAGAGTCGAGAAAAAAGTTACTCAGTTTTCAGAACTTGCTTCTGATGACAAAAATGTTACTCTTGAAGTTGCGGTAATATCTTATACTCCTAGGATGCAAATGGTGAGGGGCGAGGAAAAGCAAATCGCATTTGGTTGGATTGAGGATAATCCTTGGAAAGAAAGCAGTAAGAGAGAACGTTGGGACTTCAAAGATTGGGGCCAACATTCCGCAAACCTAAGCCCCGGCTCCACAGTCCGTCTTGAGGGAGTTTCTGTTAACGAATGGAATGATAAAAAATCCATAAATATTAATCGCTCGAGTAGAGTGACGGTCCTTAGCGAAGGCGATCCGAATATTGTCAAATCAATCAATGAACCAGTAGAAATTTCAGATCTAATAAAAAATGAAGGTTTTGGAAGTACTTTAGGCAGAATTATCTCTATAAAACCAGACTTAATAGTTAAAAAAGATGGTACAGGAACTTTGGATATATTCAGAGGTAGAATTGCAGACTCAACTGGAAGCGTAGGTTTTTTATCCTGGGTGCCATTTAATTTTGAAATAGGCAATCTCATTAAAATGGAGAATATATCGATTCGTAAATTCCGTGATACTCCAGAAATAAACATAAGTAATGATGCAAAAGTAGAAATTTATATTGATAACTCGTTCCCTCAAATTGATGATTTAGTACATACAACTAAATCCAATATTTCTGAATTACGAAATGGTATGAGGGACATAAAAATTACAGTACAAATAGATTCATGGAGTCAACGAAAATTTACATCAGATGATGGCACTGAAAAAATAGTTCGTAGTGGCGACATCATCGACCCAAGCGGAAGGTGCCGCTTGACAGCTTGGTGTGATTTTAATCCAAATAAAGGTGATTTTGTTGAATTATCTGGTTCAAGAGTTCAGTATTGGCAAGGTTCACCAGATCTGGTCATTGACGACTTAAATCAAGTAAAAACTCTCAATAAACCACCTTGGGATGCGATAAATCCTGAAGATCACTGGGTAGAAGTAGGATTAGATGACCTTGTAAATGGAGGTTCAAGAAGAGGAATAAGCACATCCGGAACTATAGTCTCGGTGAGGCAAGACTCTGGGATAATATATAGATGTCCTGAGTGTAGACGCGTCTTAAGGGACGATATCTGTTCCGAGCATGGTGCGGTTAATGGCAACGAAGACCTAAGACTCAGATTTGTTTTAGATAATGGAATTTCAAATGCTTCATTATTACTATCAAAAGAACCTTCAGAAGAATTTCTTTCAATGAATTTCGAAGAAATAAAGGAGCAAATTTCTATTTCTGGTAAAGATAATTTCTTATCATCATTACGAAATAAACTTTTTTCAAAGAAAGTTAACATAAAAGGTAGGGCTTTAGTAGACACGCAAGGTACAATGATTATTGCGGAAAAAATGTCCTTGTTCGATCATGATGTCGTGAATGAGGCCAATGAAATGATGAATAAATGGGAGGTTATTTTATGATTTCAAACACTAGGGCCAAACGCCAAACGGCAATTAGGTTATTTGCTCAAGAATTTTCAGAATCAAATCTCACTGAGCAAGGTATGGGCGAATATGACCCTTCTTTTGTAATTACAAAACTAGGTATCAAAGTAAACAGGGCTTTGTTTTGTGGAGTAATCGATAGACTTGAAAAGAGAGAAGGAGATAATGGCCCTAGTTTTAATGGTCAATTAAGAGATCCGACCGGCGTCAATAGGTTCAATGTCGCCTCTTTCCAGCCAGAGTTACAACCAGAAATGGAAGAATTATTCGCAAGATTTGAATCTGGAGATAGATTTTTGATGGCTATCGTTGGTAAATCCAGATGGTTTGAAGGTGATGAGGGAGGTATTTTCACTTCATTTCGTGTTGAAGAGTTTACTGTAATAGATCAAGAATCATATATGAATTGGCTTATCGATACTTCAGATGCGACATTACGTAGACTAAAATTTTATGAATTGTCATTGGACATGGAACTCAATAAAGACTCGATGATTTCGTCAGGAATGCCGATTGAATTAGTAGACGGAACAATATTAGCAAGACAACACTATTCTAATGTCGATTCTGAAACTTACCGACTAGGAATCCTAAAAGCTCTTTCTAGGGCATCGGGAAGGATGGTTGATGAAACTTTAGAAAATGATAATATTGTCCTTGATAAAGATGAAATTACAGAACAAGTTAAAAATGATAAAACTGAAACTAACCCTGCAGATATTATTTTAGAAACTATAAAAAGATATGACACAGGAATTGGTGTTGAATATGATAAACTTGTAGAATCTTGTACTCTTTCCGGAGTTTCCCGTGAAACTGCTGAAGATTGTATTGAAGATTTGAGAGACGTACAAGGACAAATATTGGAACCTAGATTTGGCTTCTTTAGAATCTTAGAATAATTTTGGTAAACTATTTTTCCTTCTTTAAAAAATCTTCTGAATCTTTCATTTTCATCCTTATTCTATTTATCACTGGCTTTATTTCATATCGTAGGACTTTTTTATCACTTTCTAACTTATCTATTGATCCGCCCTTATTCTCTGCTATATCAGTAGCAACCAAAAGCAACCTCTCTCTTACTTTATTTTCATCAATCGGCCAACCTCTTCTTTCAATCAATCTAATCAGAAGATCTTTTTCTAGAACTCCCCACTTGCCTCCATATTCTCTCAATATTGTTCCAACCATACGTTCTAGCTCAGCAACCCTTGCTTGAATGGATAATAAATTACCTTGAACTATGGAATTTTCTTTATCTATGTCCATAATCATTAATTCCTTTGCATCTTCCAAATATGCCGTAGAAATATCTTCATCAAATTTCTCGATGGTCATACTTTCTTTTTTTTCATCTATCTTGTCATGTGTTTCAAAATCTATATTAATTTCTTGAATTCCATTCCTGTGTAGGCTACGTTTTATTCTCCCCCATCCTTTAGATTGATTTGTCAAAACTCCCGCTACCCTTCCCATTAATATTGTTCTAGTCCCACTCATTGGCATCTCAAGTCTACGGCATAATTCATGTAATGTATCTTTATCCATTTCCACCAATCTTTCTAGCGTCATTCTTCTTGAGTCATAATTTAGATGTAACCATATTCTTCGTCTACGTTCTTTGTGAGAGCCAGAAGATTTTATTCCAAATATTTTTAATATTTCACCAAGTTTCTTATGAGGAATAGCTTGTATTCCTTCCCAACTAAAATCTATTTCTGATAGTATTTTTTCCTTAATTATCCTTGCTCTCAGAACTTCAACAGAGCCACTTTTTTGAATTCCTTCCTTTTCAGCAATTTCTCTTAACTCAACAAGACTACTTTTGTAAAGTAAATTTAGCAATTTTATATCTACAATCAGTATTACTCCTCAAGTACTCGCCCAATGTCTTGACTGATATTGCTTACGCTATTTATTCAATAAATAACCTATTTTACAGCCTGTTAATTATTATTCATTATTCTTTCAAATTGATAAAAGCCTTGGCTGTTTCATCGTAATAAGAATCTTTTGGTATTTCTTGAGAAACTTCTTTTAATATCACTTCCCAATCCCTAATTAATGAAATAGTTGCATATTCATATTTTGAATAAGGTATGACTCTATGAATTCCTACTGTCCTCTTTCCATTTTTGGAAATTTTTTCAATTTTTACTTCTACATGGACCTCGGATTCTAAAACTTCCCCTTCAGAATCATGACATGCCTGCTCCAACGTCAAATCTTTGTATTTTTCAGCCTCTTCCATCAGTGACTTTACCTTTCTGTGTCTGACTAAAATAGCTGTATTTGCTAATTCTTCAAAATCTAAACTACCTAATATTTGATTTTGAACCCACCAAATAGTTTCTCCTTCTTTTTCACTAATACTCCTGATTAATGATTTTGGTGAACTTTTTCTAGTTAATAGTATTATCAAATCTGAGTAAGGTAATGGTAAGAAAATATTTCCACCTCCTTCTTTAGGATCTGGAAGTAATGTATGCCTTCTTCCATTTAAATTAAGTTTCATAAAAACTTCTTTGGATGCGATGAAACCATCTATTTTACCTAATTTTCTCTGATTCTCCATCCATTCAAATTTTTCATTTTCACTTGAATGTGTATCGTTGATATTTTGTATCGATTTGTATGCTTCGACACTTAATATACGTAAATCATTACGAGCCCTCCTCATTTGTCTTCTGATTACTTTTTGTTCACAAAGAATTATTGCAGATTTAGGCTGATAATCAATTTTATTTTCAGAAATTAATACCATATTTGGCCTTCGAGGGGTAATCGCGCCAGAAACATGGCATTCATATTGTAACATTTCTATTTCTCTTCCGTGAAGCATCTCAGCCGTCATGGCAATTACATCATATACTCCTTCGCTGAGATTTCTGATACAAGATGAAAAATCTGTTCCAATTTCTATTTTATTATTAATATTATTTTTTTCGTTTGATTGTTTAATTCTATTTATTACGTTTTCTATGTCGGTATGGGGTGAATCCAATGTAACAATTTTTATTTTGTTTTTCAAGGCAACCACCACAGGAGAGGGAGTACATACTGTACTCGTTCAATCCGTATACACACTTGTTGATATATGCGACCCCTAGCAGTTAGAGTGAAGGACATGGAAACAGAGTATTTTACTAATCCTAATTTATCTGCAATCAAAAATCGTTTTGATGATGCTTTAGAAGAATTAGTACTTGAGAAGTTATCGGATGAGGAAGCACCTGCTATGTCTCTTGCAAGAGACATACTTCTTTCCGGGGGTAAAAGATTTCGCCCTGTATTGGCATTATTAGCACATGAAGCTGCTGGAGGGAATGATGATTCAATGATTATGGACTTGGCTCTTGCTTCAGAAATAATACATACAGCAACATTAATCCATGATGATATTTATGACCAGTCTAAAACAAGAAGAGGTATGCCCACTTTGCATACTAGCCATGGACTATCTCATGCCATTATTGCCGGAGATTATTTATTTGTAATTGGTTTTTCATTAGGAGGGAGATATGACAATATAATAGTTGAGAAATTAGGTAAATCTGCCGCTAATTTAGCATCAGGAGAATTGCTACAATTCGAGCATATAGGAAATTTTAGCACAACTCCCGAAGATTACTACGCTATTGTTGATGGAAAAACAGCAGGACCTTTCGCCTCCGCCTGTGCTTGTGCCGGAATAATTGCAGGTGCAAATAATCAAATTATTAATTCATTAGAGACTTTTGGTATAGAAATAGGACGAGCATTTCAATTAGTAGATGATTTATTAGATCTTACAGGTGCTCCTTCAATGGGAAAACCACGAGGTACGGATGTTCATGATGGTAAAATGACACTACCATTAATACACGCATTAACATTACTTTATGGTCCAGAAAGAGAACAGTTAGAAGATATTTTGAATAATTTTAGTGATGACAGATGGCAAGAATTAACAGTTTTATTGAATAAGTCCAATTCATTAAATTATGCCAGACAGTTGATTAATAATCATATTAATAGAGCATTGGATAGTCTGAATACACTTCCAGATTCAAAGGCTAAGAGCATGATGATGGAAATCGCGATAGAATCCCAAAATAGAAAATTATGAGCTTTTTTAGAATCTAATGGCGGTACTAATATGGTTAAAGATAAATTATGGGACCTAGTAATTATTGGTGGTGGCCCTGCTGGGAGTACTACAGCTAGGTTTGCAGCAAAAAATGGCCTTAGTGTTCTCGTAGTTGACGGCCGCGAATCAATAGGTGAACCATTACAGTGCGGAGAATTAGTACCTTCGAATAATGAGATGAAACGGCTATGCCCAGATGTTCCGGATATAGATGAACTGTTTAAAACACCGGCTAATGTTATTTCTCAACACACTTCGGAAATGTACTTGGTTCCTCCATCTGGAAAGCCCCTAAAATATAATTTTGAAGGCTATATGCTAAACAGAGTTAAACATGATCAAGAATTAGTAAGTCTTGCAAAATCACATGGTGCTGAATTTTTGACAGGTAAAAGAGTTCAAGACATTACAGATAACTCTGTTATTTTGAAAGATGGTTCTAAAATTAATGCTAAGATAATAGTTGGTGCTGGAGGGCATAATGACCCATTGAGGAAAAAATATTGGGATGTCAAGTCTCTTAATATCCCTGTTAAATTTGTCCTTATGGATGGCGACTTTTCGAATGCTGTTGAACTACATTTTGGGTCCGTTGCACCCGGCGGATATGCTTGGGTTTTTCCAAAAGAAGGAGGGGCCAATATAGGCCTAGGAATACAAAGAAAATTCGCCAAAGGACAGAGTTTGAATATATTCGCGGATAAGTTTATTTCACAATACCAAGGAAATATTAGTTTCAAGGGAGCAGGTTCTTTGCCCATGTCTGGAACAATCGAATCCTTTGTGAAGGGTAATTATTTATTGGTAGGAGATTCAGCAGGCATGGTTTTACCATCAAATGGGGCAGGAATAACAATTGCTATGATTGGTGGAAGAATAGCTGGAGAAGTTATATCCGAACATATAAAATTTGGTACATCTCTATCGGAATATGAGAAAAGATGGAAATTTCAGATGGGCAATGTGATGAGAAATTCTCAAAGATCATTCAAACTAGGTAGTATTTTATTCAGATTGCCCGATTGGATTATAAATATCATTTTTAATAGAATAACAAAACCATTTATATGGAATGCTATTACCTGTAGGCCGCTACTCAAAATCTTTTGATATTGGCACTTTACCAGTCCAAATTGTTGCCATACCGGGAAAAATTACCTTACCGGTTACATTTTCAAATCCTTCCTCAGTCATCATTTTTGTATATTTTTTAGTCGTTCCAAAATTAATATACGTTTTGGTCAACCATTTCCATGGGTGTTCTTTTTGTTTACACACTACTCGCGCATAAGTTCCTACCCAATATTTCATCCAAAAATGACCTAAAAAGCCATGTATAAAATTTATTTTAGCTGGATCGACAATCATCAATGTACCTCCTGGTTTCAAAACACGCCTAACTTCTGAAAGTCCTTTTCTTTTATCATACCAATCTCGAAAAGAGAAGAGCGTGCAAACCATATCAAATTTATCATTCTGAAATGGTAAATCTTCAGCAGTCCCTTGTATAAATTCAGCTCTCGAATCTCCTCTTTCATCGCGTTTTTTATCAACTCTAATTTTAGCAATTCTTAGCATTTCTGGAATTGGATCTAAACATACTAATTTTTTTCCTTCTACATCCTCTGCAAAACTTCCTGGCCCACACCCAACTTCCAATATCAAACCATTATCAGGTAATTTTTTTCGTACTATTCTCCTCCACCTTGAAACTTGACCAAGTGTCGCGAAACGATTAATTTTATCATATACAGGTATTGTCGCTTCAAGATTTTTTTGAAGTTCACTCCAATCTTCTACGCCAATGATTTCAGAATCCATAATCCATCGCGAAAGTAACAAGTATTTGGTAAGTACTGATTCAAACGTCACAAATTTAAATGATTAAATGAACTCCTCTATCGGTTATTATCATAAACTAATTTTATGTCGCTCACTCATCCCGGTGCAGAGTATGGCAAGAAAAAAAGTTTTACGCGCAATAAAAGATGCTGAAAAAGCGGCTTCCGAAACTTTATCTAATGCAAAAAAAGAGGCAGCATCGATAATCTCACAGGCTCGTCAAAATGCTTCTGAAATTTTAAACTCAGAACGATCCAATTCTGATTCTACCAATCAAAATATGTTATCTAAAGCGCGGGAATCTGCCAATTCTGAAGCAAAATTAGTTTCAGATGATGGAAGTCTAGCCGAAAAGAATGTGCATGATTCAGGTAAGAAAAATCGAGCAAAAGCGGAAAAATTAGTAATTGATGCTTTCAAAAATTAAACATTAAGTTTGGAGATGAAGTCACATGTCACAGGTCCATACTCAAAAAATGGGCCGTTTAATTGCAGCAGGAAGTAAAGATAAACTAGAAGAGTTGATAGATTGTTTGGCGAATCTAAACGCACTTCATATTATAGAATATGATGGTTTAGAAGATGGTTTCAAACTCGGCTCTCCAAAAGAAGAAGCAGAAATAGTAGGTAAGCGTTTGAATAAACTTCGTTCTGCAGCTTCCATAGTTGAAGGAAAGAGCCCTAAAAAACCAATCTCTGTTGAAAAAATTCGATCAGAATTGCATAATTCTTTGCCCGATGCAGTAGAATTATTACTCGAAAAAAGTACAAGATTGGATTTACTTGAAAATAAAATCTCCTCCCTTTCTGAAAATAAAATATTCTTGGAACTAATATCTTCATTAGATTTAGACGTTGAGTTACTTTCAGGTTACGAAAATATTTCCTCATTCGTTGGAACTGTATCAGATTTGACTCTTCTCGATGATATTGATCAAGATAATCTAATTTTCACAGGGCAATTTAAAAGATCAAATGTAATAGCACTCTTTGTTAAAAATGAAGACTCGAGTTCAATCCAATCTATATTAAATGCATGTGGTTTTCAAGCAATAAGTATCTTAGAAAATTTACATGGTAATCCTGGGCATTTACTTTCTGAAATTATGGAAAATATAATTACTTTAGAATCAGAAAAATCATCTATAATTAAAGATTTAGAATTGTGGAATAATGAATTTGGGGTTTCATTAATATGTGGTTTGGAGTTACTAGAAAGAGAGCACGATATCTTGACTGCACCCGTTAAAATTGCAGTTTCGAATCACGCCTTTTTGGTTGACGGTTGGATTGAAATGTCTAGATCCGAAGAGGTAGAAAATGCCCTTTTAGATTGTTGCATATTTACTGAAATATCACCTTTCAAAATTAAAGCAGGAGAGGGAGGGCATGGACATTCAGATCATTCTCACAATCAAAAAATGCCACCTATTGCATATCAAAATAGGAACTTATCCAAACCAATGGAATTACTCACTGATGCCGTCGGTCGCCCAGCATATGGCAGGATAGATCCTACTCTCTTCATGTTTGTAACATATCCTATCTTCTTTGGAATGATGTTAGGCGATATGGCATATGGAATTATCACAATGTCTCTTGGGGCATTTATTATGGGTAAATCAGGATCTAATAATTTAATGAACTTGGGCGGTAAATTCCTCATCTATATCGGACTCGGTACATTTGTTTTTGGCTATCTATACGCTGAATTCGCAGGATGGGAGATATTCCCTCATGGCCATAGTAATCCAGCAGAGGTACTTTCTATTTTTTATCCTCCTGTAGATTCTCATGGTTCCGTATGGCATCATTCATACCCATTCGGCATAGAGTTAGCTTATCCATTCCACAGAGTTGTGTTAGTTGAGGATCACGGAAATCTTGAGCACCTGGTTCTTTTGACTATTTACTTAGGTTTGATTCATATCTTATTTGGCCGCTTGATAGGTTTCCGAGATGTAATGTTTTATGGTACTGATCATGGTCACATAGGATTCTTTGCAGCATTTTTTGAGCATGGTGTTTGGATAATATTATTGATAGGAGGATTCTTATTTTCATACGGATTTTTAGGGCCTAAAGAAGCAGAATATATGATGTTGCCTGGAATGTTTATCGCAATATCTGCAGTAATATTATTGATTTGGACCTTATTCAAATATCATGGCATCCCATTGGCTATTAGTTTAATACTCGCTCCAATAGAAGCGATAGGAATGATGCCTTCAGTGATATCTTATGTTCGTCTTTTTGCCGTAGGAGTAGTTGGAGTAAAAATTGCAGAAACAGGAAATATTAAACTTTTTGAACCAATGGTTCATGCTATTGAACATAGCGAATTTTTAGTAGTTCCATTTTTACTAATTGGATGGTTAGCAGTTCAATTCTTTGCATGGGGGCTAGGTGTCTTTAGTCCAAATATTCATGCAGCCAGACTTCATTTTGTAGAATGGATGAGGCAGTATTATGATTCTAGCGGAGAGGAATTTTCACCTTTCGGTTTCCGCTCGCACCACGTGGAGGTCGAGTGATATTACATTCCAAGCTTAAGGCTTAGATAAAATGGAGGAAAAAATATGAATAATAAAAATAAAATGAGAGGAATGAGTATGTTATTGACACTATCGTCAATTGTGATGATTGCAACTAGCGTACAAGCTGAAGCAAATGAAAGTACAGTAGAAGCATATGGTAAGTTAGGAGCAGGTATTGCTCTAGGTTTAGCAGGAATTGGGACTGGCTTAAGCCAAGGACCAATAGGTGCTGCTGCTGTAGGAATGATCGCTGAAGATAGTAGTAAGTTCGTTAATGGACTAATCTTCACAGCATTGCCTGAAACAATTGTACTTTTTGGATTTCTTGCATTATTCTTGCTCTAAGCAGAATTTTGTGTTTTATCCATAATTTAAAACTGAGGTATAATTAATGACATTAGATGCATTAGCAAATGAAATTGATAACCAGGCCAAAGCCGAAGCAAAATCTATTATTGATTCTGCAAAAGCCCAGGCGAAGGCAATAGAAGATGAAGCAAGAGATCAAGCAAATTCCTTGTCTTCTGAAATGAAGGCACGTGCGGAAAGGGAAAGTGCACAACTTTCAGTAGAAGTAGTTGCATCTGCTAAACAGGCTAATCAGAAACATCTATTGATTGCACGTCGAGAGGAACTAGATGAAACATGGAAATCTATTCGAAAATCAGTATCTTCTCCAGATCTTGATGGCCGTTCGAATATCTTGAAATCTCTATTATCCGAAGCGAAAAAATCAGGTAAAGGGATGCTGTTAAGGCCTGTTGCCACTGATAGGAAAGAACTCGAAAAAGAAAATTTTGACATCGGCGATGATATCGAAGGATTAGGAGGTTTCGTACTTGAATCAAAGGATGGATCGGTAGTTCTCGATTATAGATTTGATAGCCGATTAGAGAAATCCTGGCAAGAAAATCTTGGATTAGTTAATAGTACTTTATTCAGTAACTAAATGGTGTTTTTATGTCTAGAGTAGCAAGTGGTCGTTCAAATATCTATAATGCTGCAGCGCGAGCCAAAGCGCGCAAAGCATCGTTGATAGACTCGACAAGAATGTTACAATTATTACAACTAGGCCCTGAGTCTATTGGAGCAAGTATTGGAGAATTAGGTTACCGAAATGAAATGGATATTTATGCATCTAGAATGAGTGGTGCTGACGCCGTAGAGGCAGCATTAGTACATAATTTAGACAATGATTTATCGGAGATACTGAAGTTTTGTCAGGGTCCTCTGAAATCCATAGTGGCCATCTACATTGAACGTTTTTCCTATGAAAAGGCAAAAACTGTACTTAGATCAGTTAATGGAGGATGCTCAGATGAATTAATAGAATCACAAATATTGCCTTCAGAAAATCCAATGAATGCAATTTGGCTCGATATTGTAAGAAATACAGATACAGTAGAAGAGGCAGCAAGCGCAATGGCTGGTACTCCTTGGGGCAAAGAATTATCAAAACTAGAGGGCTCAGAAACTACTCTTGAAGAAATGGAAGATGCGTTAGATCGCCAATACTATTCTAACGCACTTCAGATATCAAGAGGAAAAGATTCCAATATACAATTGATGAAATATATTAGAACCGAGATAGATCATAGAAACATAATAAATCAATTCCGTGAATTACGTCAAAATATTTCTCCAGAAAAACGTTCACAAATGATTATCTTAGGGGGCAGAATTCAAAATTCTATTATGTTACAAGCATCGCAAACTACCAATCAAGAAACATTATTAGATACCTTCAGAAGAAGTATTTATTTTGATGATGAAGGCTTCGATGAGGCGTTAACAGAATCTAATAAAACTCAATCACTGGATTCAATAGCATCATTACTTACACATAAAAGACATGCGATGCTGAAACGTTTTTCATATCTCAATCCTGTTTCACCTTTCCCTGTAATTTATTACATTGAAAGAAAAGTATTGGAAATTCAAAATCTTCGTCTTCTTGTACGTGGGAAGGCAATCGGACTAACATCTGAGGTATTGGAATCACATATGGATTTTTGAGGTAGATAGTATGGAAATAGCAGTCGTAGGTTCTTTAGATTTTACCCTTGGTTTCCAACTAGCCGGAGTATTAAGACTATATAATCCAAAAAATATAGAAGAAACAGCTTCAACTATGAAAGATTTGTTGAATCAAAAAGAAATTGGCGTCATCGTTATAGATAATTCTGATTTATTAGAACTCCCTGAAAGATTGCGAATACAACTTTCAGAGAG
>CEOP01085027.1_pt1 | contig 40445 bp, 40 predicted proteins | sample 361301 | NCBI WGS metagenome assembly CEOP01 (sample SAMEA2619548, study PRJEB7988) | marine metagenome | biome: marine biome (ENVO:00000447); feature: deep chlorophyll maximum layer (ENVO:xxxxxxxx); material: "saline water (ENVO:00002010), including plankton (ENVO:xxxxxxxx)" | depth 55 m
TTTCTCCATGTTGCATTACCATATGGGTGGCCAACACTAACGTGAACATTTGTTCCACCACCTAAACGAGGTGCAACGTCATAAATGTAGTAATTCATATCTTTGTCAATACAAGTTTGTAAACAGAATGGACCAATAATTCCTGGGTCGTAATGTTCCTTACTTGCTGTGATAAACTTCTCCCCAAGTTCGAATGCCTTTTCTAATAATGATTCTCTAATTGTAGCAGTATTGTGCCCAACCACTGTCATCTCTGGTATTTGTTGATGAATAGGCATTGTCATTTGTTGTGGTGCTGGAAGTCTAACATGGCCGTCAAGGGATGATTCAAATCTCCAGTCTACTCCAAGCAGTTCGAGTTTTTCACCCTCTTCAGCAAGCGGGCTATAGAAAAAGTTTAGATTGAATACAGGTCCAATTACATACTTCTCAATTCTAGCACCTTCGAGTGATTCTTGGTCAATGACTCCTTCAGCAAGTAGAGATTCTGATTTTTCTACATATTCGGCATAAGATGCACATGTAAAGAATCCACGTTCTAGTTTCTTTTGAGCATGATGAAGTTTTACAATAACTAAACAATCAATATCTTGAGGATCTTTAATTGCTTCAGGATATGGTAATCCTGCTTTGTCAAGAATCCAATAATAATCCTGCTCCTCGGTTCTCTCTTCCATTCTCAGCATATTTCTTGAACCAAATAGTGGTACTTTGAAGTTATTTTCAACATCATCGATAGTCGAGTAAGAAGTAAAGGAACGGTTTGGAATATAGACTACATTTCGCTTTCGCATTTCGGATTGTAGGTCTGGATTCATTACATCGTTGAATGAATCGAGAACTATTGCTTTGTCGACCATTCCTCGAGTGACCCTTCCTGAACTGGACCTTTGAGTTTTGAAGTAATTAGCATATGTCCTATGCCTTCCTTCTTTACAATATGCAACAGTGGGAAATCCTTCTTCGATTGCCCCGTCACATATATCGAGTGCGGAGTGAGATGCAGTCATCCCAATTCTTAGTTTCAAACGGTCATAATCTTCTACTATTGCAGCAATTTCATCATTGGAAATCATACTTTATGCCTCCCCTTATATCTGCTGTTTTGCCGAGGGTCTTTGATTCCTACCGTTGAAAAATCAGTCAAATTTTTGCAATTGCATCAATTCTTCGGTAGAAAGAGTGTCTCCAGACATTAGTTTGCTCATCAAGTCTTGAACCTCGACTCTTGCATCCTTTCTTCTACCGCCGCCAGTAGAGCCTTTCATAGCCCCTAGTATGTCTTGAATAGAATGTAGGCATCTTAGTGAGACGATGTACAAATGATGTGCTTTATCGGCTTCTTTCTTCGAGCGACGTAATTCACGGTGGCAAGATTCAGCCTTTTCTCTCTGCTTGTCAACTTCTTTGTTCCATTGTAGCATTAATTCGTGTGCTTCTTGAGCAGCTTGTGCTGCTTTTTGGACTTCTTCGTGAGCAGCATCTTGTTCTTCAACGGCTCCTCTTAGGGTTTCTCTAGCACCCTTTAAGTCATCATTTGAGTCTTCAGCACTCTTCATTTTCTTTAGTTTTGAAGAGATCTCTTTCATTCTCTTCATGACTTTAGTTTCGTTTTTTCCAGTGTGTTGCCCACGCTCGAATTCTGATTCTAATCTATTAAGTTCACGCGAAAGAGATTGAACTGTATCAGGTCTATCACGGCCTCTTCTTCCACGTCCACCTTCAGTAGGTGCTTCAGCAGGTCTTGACTGGTCGATTATTGCCTTTGCTTCACGAACCTTGTTATTTGCTTCTTGTCTTGCGGTTTTCTTTTCACGAACCAATTCATTCATTTGTTCACGAATTTCTCTTTGTTCCTTGACTTGAACAATTAGTTCTCGAACTTCTGAATTTAGTTCGTTTCTAGCCCCAGTATTCTCTTTGGTTTTTTGATTCCACTCATCACGTGTTGTACGATATTTAGTTGCTTTATCATCTACCATTTTTCTTCTTTCTTCGAGAATACCTTTCATTCCAGACATAGTTTTACGCACCTGTTCACATAAGATTCCCATCTTACGCTGACTGTGCGACCAATATCCCCCATTTAATGCTTGATATTGACATTTAGAAAAATATGTCAGTAAAAGTCCATCTAAATTGTATTAATTAGATATTCATTGAGTCTCTGTGTTGCGTTTTCAAGACTTTTTCTAATCATTCCCAAATTACATGAATGCTCACACCAAGTAACGAGGCGGTGACCAACATCTAACTGTTCAACAATCAATATTGCTTTTTCACTGGTGACTGTGACACGCGAGAACTTATCTTTGGTTCTAATCAAGTCAGCGATCTTGGAAATATGTTCAGATTGTTCAAGATTTTCTTTCGCTTCAAATAAAAGAAAACCTTCCTTATCAACTAGTGCAGCATTTATTATTCCACTTACTCTAGTCAAGTCAGATACTATGAACTCCTCCATGTATTCATCTTGTTAGAGGAAGGGCATAACCTTTGACATACTTTTTTGATTAATCTGTCTATAAATTGCCCCTCATCATGTATCCATGTTCGGTCTTGTAATACAAGTCAATACGTCTAATTATTTCCATGCCCCTTATTCTATAGAAATTTTGAGCATTGACATTTGAACATTTAACTTCTAATTGGACATGTTTTTTACCCTGATTCTTCATTTTTTCAGTCATCCATTTCCAAGCATTACCTCCATGACCCTTAGATTGAAATATCTTATCGATGACAAATGCTACGACTCTTACAGAATCCTCCATGAATGGCTTACACCATAATATTCCTTTTAGCGAAGAAGCCTCGGGATAAGTCTCCCTGTCTATTAGCATCAAATTCCCATCCCACTCTGGAATTGCTAGATTGATTAATGAAGAATCTTGGTAGACTTCTTGAGTTTCAGATAGGAATAGATCAATTATCCTTTGTCGCCATTGTAAAGTCATAGATTCAGGTTTAATCCCATACACCCATTGGATGTCAGTCATTTTAAGACCTCACATTCCTTTTTTAGAGCGTCCCCGATTTCCACGATGAGGTGAAAAATTCTTTTTCTTAGATTTTTTCTTTCTCTTATTATTGTCATTTTGTTGTGGATTTGAAATCGAAGAAATCCCCCCGCTATTTAATAGAGTATCTAGGTCTGAAAGGGATAGTGCTCCTCCAGATGCTGCTCTAGATTTCACTTCAGCGACATTAACATTATTCCTTCTTTTATTGTAATTCTTCTTATTGGTGCGATTATTATTACGAGGTTTTTGACCACCTTTTTTACCAGAGATTCGTATCCAGGCTTCGAGACGTCCAATCTCTCGTTTCAATTTTCTCTTCTCGTTATGCATAGGGTTAAGTTCAAGAAGTAATTTATGGGCTAAGTCATCAAAGTTAGCAAAATCTCCGAATAAATTTACTTCTGCTCCACTCTCTTTTACATTCTCTAATTCAAAGAGAGCATTCTTTTGTTCACGTAATAATTTCTTGAATTCATTATGAAATTCTCGGGTTTTCTTAGAGTGTTCATGCATACTTTGTAATTCGAAGAACCAAGAAAATAGTTCTACTTCTTTTTGTAGCGAAGGGGTTCGCATCAAATCAACATCTTCTGTTAAGCGCTTGAAGACTTTGGATAACTCATTTTCAATCCAGTGAACCGGAATATAATTATTGTTTACTTCATCTCTTTGTTTCTTTACCTGTTCAATTTTCTCTCGCCGAGGTTTGAGTGTATTAGCAATTTTGTTTTCTTCTCTTTGTAACTCTGCATTCTTGCGTAATGCCTTAGACATTTCAATCGCATTTTTTCTTTCATTATTTCTAATTTCAATTTCAGATTCGAGTACTGATAATTCACTTTGTAAATCACCCAACATGTCTTTAACATCTTGATTAGGCAGCGCTCTTAAGTCTTCAAACAAGTCAGTATTTGCGGAATCATTTACCAATTCAGGGAATTTAGTTTCGGTAAGTTTTTTCCAATCTCCACCCTCACTTAGTATTTTGAAAGCACGTAAAAATTCTTCACGAATATCCATTGCTCCTTCAGGTCTCAAAACTCTACTAAGGTCATGCATGGTATCAAATGGGTCTTCAACTGGAAGGCTGTGTTTGCCAAGTCTAACGCTATTCTCATCGATTACTGCTTCGATGATAAATGGTTTTTGCTGTTTCCAGTTTTTACTAGAGCGAGAGATATTTTCACCTGAACGTATGGATAAAACATTTTCATCCCATGGCCAACTCAAAGCAAATGATTCAAAAAAATTGGACAAGAGTTCTCCAACACCTTGCGAATTACTTTCCTTAAGTAATTTCTTTGGCTCTTCACTCATTGTGAGGTCATACTCGGTCCCCTCTATGATTTTCATCGAGCGTTTACCATCTTGCTGAATATTTGGCACTACTGGAGGGTTGGTGGTCTGTAATGATTGTAATGCTATCAATGTCCATGCATATGACGAGAATGTGCCGTAAGCAGCATTGCATATCCCTCTATGTAATGCCCAATGTTTGATAGCTAGAATAAATGGTCGAACTCTTGAGTCACAGTCATTGTATGATCTGAGTAATTTAGTATTGTATATAGCTAGGCTGTTATTGATTGAAATGTCAATCGGAATTTTACTTCTTTGGTCAACAAATTTTACAATTGGAACTTTGGCATGAGAGATTAAAGTTACATCTTCCATTCCATCATCACGCAACATTCGTGCAATTTTATTCAGGACCTTCTTTGGTTTTTCGCCATTAAACTCCAGGCATAAATCTACATCTCCATTTTTCAATCCTAAACCAGATTCTGAAGACCCAAAAGTTGTTAATTTTGAGCCTCTAAACTTAGAATCAAAACGCCTCTTAAGATGCTTTATTATGCCATCTTTACGTTCGGATAACTTCTTAGAAATTTCTTGTTCTGAGATTAGTTCAAGTATGTCTTTTGATAATTGTTCATTAACAGAATCAGGAATAACTTGAGATTTTCCTTCTAAACCATTAGTAAGTGATGAATGTGTTAGAGGCCATTTGGCTTGTTGAGATGCGGAAAACCCGGTTTCTTGACAAGTTTTCGGCATCAATTCTTCCTCCTTGATGCCTTATTGCTAGAATTTTGTTTCATCAAAGAACGGCTAGATGGGCCTCCTTGTGATACTCTCTGGGAGTCCAATAATAATTCACTAAAATCTCCGGTTAATTCATCACTCCAAAATTCAATAGCAGAATCACTCTCCTTCTTACAGCGTGCTAATTTAGTATATCGTGATTCACATCTTCGACGATGAGATTCATTTTCAAGCCAAATACTCTGTATTTTATTATTCTCCTTTGAGAGTTCCATCATCGCAATATGGGCCTTTTTACCTGCTTCTAGTAATTTGTTAGCATTTTTCCTCATCTCATCTAAATCATCAGAAATTTCTTTTGATTCGACATTCTTAGATGCCCAATTTTTATGTTCATCAATTTCCGATTGTAAATTTTCGATATTTAGTAAAGACTCTTTATCAGATTCATCTTCTTGTTTTTCTATTTCTATAAGTTTGGTGAATTGGTTGGTAGAATTAGCATTGGAAAGGACTTTTATCTTAGCAATAATTTGGTTTGCAGAAGTTTGTGCATCATCACGCTCTTTTTTGAGGTTGGACACTTTAGAAATTAAATCATCTCTTTTGGCTCTAGAATCCTTGGCGAGATTAGCAGCAATTTGCCTTTCCTCTTGTCGTTTTGCCATTTGTGAAGGTAATGAATCCACGATCTTTTCGCGACGATGGAGAATCGCTTTCGCCAAGAATTCTGGCGAAACTGCGAGCAAGTCTCGTGGAGTCATACATCCGGGCCAGTTTTCAACCTTCAATAAACATGGCGCAGGAGTCCTTTTGGGCGAGAAGGTGAAGAACCCCCTAATCTTAGGACACATGTGGGCGTAATTGATAGGGGTTCTAGACTCTGCTACATGTTGGTGATTATTTTGCTAATATGTCCTTCATATGTGCCATTTGTCTCTGCAAGCTCCGATGGTATTTCGATTGATGCTAGTACGATTTCATTGACAGATTTCGATAAAATTGAACAATCTATTTATCAATTGGAATTTGATATCGAGATTATTGGTACTCCAAGCGGAACAACCTCTTTTGTCAATATTTCTTTTGTTATGGAGACTATTTCAGGAGTTGTAATCTCCAATACGATTGAAAACTATTCTTTGAGCGCCAGTGAATCAATCCAAGTTTCACATAATTTCACTGAGATTCCATACGGGTATGTTGTTATTTCAGTTTCGATGACTGGAGATGTTGCATCATCAAGTCCGACACATGTTTCTTCTTTTCAAAGAACTTTACAGAGGCTAAATCCGTTGGATATATCAGTTGGTCAAAGTGATTCCATTATCATTGAAGGAATTGATTCTATTGGCCAAAACACTGGTAATCTATCAGTCAATGATGGAGATTATATCCAACTACAAATCCCTGTGATAAATGATGGAGATTTTGATTGGAGTGGTTTTGTTACTGTAAATGTAAGCGATTCCAGTGGTTTTGAGAATACTACATCACAATTATTTTCGGTAAATGCAATGCAAACCAGTATCTATTTGTTCAATTCAAGTATAATGATGAATGAAGGTCAACTAAGTATTCATATCTGGTTAAACAATTCAGGAGATGGAGACGCATCTGATGAGAGTGTCAATTTTATCTCATCGATCAATCCACCACCATTACCAATAATTTCGTTACTTTTAGAGGAAGTCACCACTGAAATTATTGCAGGAGAAACAATGACATGGAATCTCAAGGTGTCAAATTCTGGCGAAGTAGGTTTTGACGGAAACATATCTTGTGAATTTGACCAATTTCTCATCTTAAATGATAGTTTAATTCTTGAATCAAATTCAGAAGTCAATATCTCAGTATCTACAAGTGCAAGACCTGGTCTACTTTCTTGCGAGGTTTCCAACGATAGAATTTCTCAGAACTCTCAGTTTGAAACCAATCTTAGTTTGCTGGTTGAATCTGCTGAATTTGAAACTGCTGGTGGAAGTATCCCTGCTAAACTCATGGGCCCTTGGCATGAAGGAGACGATGTTAGATTATCGATACTAGTTCGAAATCATGGCAGTAAATCTGGAAATGTCAAGATTGTATGTGAGGTTGCTGGAATTACTTATGCCGGAGATTCGATTCAATTAGGAGTCGATGAAGCAGGAGAAATTTATGTTGATGTTCCTATGATGGAAAGTGGACTCCAAATGCTAAATTGGAGTTTACAATCTACTGATGGTTCTATTGATTCTGGCTTGTTTGGTGTTTTGAATATCTCTGTAGCAGAAAGGCAAACAGTAGAAATTTCGATTTCCAGAGTTTCTTGGGATGAACAGAATGGTCTATCTTATGATTGGGGGGTAAATCTTTCAGAAGGGGTGCAACGTGATGTTAGAGTAAGGCTTGGATATATTGATTCACTTCAAGAATCATACCTTTTGGATACTGTTATGTCACTTAGCCCTGGTCTTACAGAAGGAACTATTGATTTGGGTTTCATAGATGCTGATAAGGTAATTGTTAGAGCGAATGAAGATAACTGGGTGGCCGGATTTGGTTTTACCTCCCTAAGCGTTAACACTCCACAAGAGAGGGCTATTTATTCAATTTCTTTTGACCCACAAACCACTCCCAATCGACCTGTAGCCGGAGAATCAGCCAATGTTAAAATCAATCTTGAAAACTCTGGTATGATTTCAGGAGCCCAAGGTAACTTGATCCTTATGACTAGTTCAGGAGTTTTAATCGGTGAAAGAACCGTTGAGCCATTAGACTCTCAAACCACCAAAACAGAACAATTTAATTTACAAGATTGGCCAACTGGAGATGAGGTTTCTCTTGTTGTTACTTGGGAGGTTTCTCGTCAAGTTCTTACTGCAGATGAAATCTTCATCTCTTCGGCGACCCAAACCGAAGAAGAATCCTCCGAAGTTACTGACTTCATCCCTGGAATATTAGGTGGTATTGCATTGGCAGCAGCAGTGATTTTAGTTGTTAGGATAATTAATTCTAGACAAGACCAAGGCTCCAAACCAGAGAAAAAGAAGACTGAACCTTCGGATGAAACAAAGCCAGCATTATCAGATGTTAAAATTCAAATCGGATGCCCTGAATGTTCTAGGCAACTCAGAGTTCCAGCCAACTACTCAGGTTCAGTACGTTGTCCTGATTGTAATCATAATTTTGATGTTGAAGAAGAACAAGAGGAAGTTGAAGAAGAACAGGAAGAATTTGAAAATGAGACAGTTGAGAATATTGTTGAGGACCAGGTAGAGCAAGAGCAAGAACAAGAACAAGAAATGAATGACGGCAAAACAGAAGTTGCTTGTCCTGAATGTTCACAGACCTTGAGGATTCCAAGTTCTTACTCCGGTTCGGTTAGATGTCCTGCATGTAAGAATATTTTCAGAACTTAGTTGCTTGGGATATATTGAAAGGGTAATTAGTTCTAGACGATTTATGAGCACAGGTCACTTTCAAGAGTTTGAAGATGAGTATCTTGAGACCATGTATGAGTTCTATGAGAGAGACCCGGAAGAAAGAGTGAGAACAGGTTCGCTTGCTAATTCATTAAAGATATCACCAGCATCTGCTACAGAAATGGTTCAAAGGCTTGCCTCTAAGGGTTTTCTTGATTATGTTCCTTACAAAGGCTCTTTACTGACTCCTAAAGGTTTGGAGCATGGAAAGATGATGAAAAGACGACATCGTCTCGCTGAAGTTCTTCTTGAACACTTGCCATTTGAAGGTAATCACCACGAAACAGCATGTCGTTTAGAACATGCAATTGACGATGATTTGGATGTTGCATTATCGGTTTATCTTGGTAATCCAATTTTGGACCCTAGCGGTAGAGATATTCCTGAAATTAGGTCGGATTTATCCAGTCGATTATCATTAAGTTCTGCTAACTTGTTCCCATTATCAGAATTAAAAGAAGGCCAGAATGGAAAAGTTTCGTTCATGACTCTATCTTTAGAGGATATCGAAACACTACGCAAAATCGGCCTGGAAATAGGAACTGATATTTCTTATGATGGCCAATTCAAATTTGTCAATTCTGAAAAAGTTATACAGTTGAGTGAATCCTTGGCAAAAAATATAATTGTAATTTTGCCTTCATAGTAACTTATTTGATGTCAATCCTTTAGTGTTGAAAGGATTTAGGCTAATCATGGGAGATGATGATTTGGAGGCTTCTTCAGATGAGGCGGTTGATTCAGAAGAGTCTTCATCTAATGAATCTGAAACTAATTCATTATCTGAATCAGTCGGGAAGATGAAAAAGAAAACTATTACTTCAATGAAGAAATGGAACGATGAAAAATTTCTTTTTGCTCTAGACCGTCAATTGATTAGTTCAGGAATTAGACTTCTTCTATTTTTACCAGCATTTGCGATTCTTGGATTTTTTGGAGCTTGGTCTCAAGCCACAACCTCTCCTGAGTGGTGGAATGACTTTGTAGAGCCAACTTTGGGCTATAGCTTTGCATCAATGCTTGTAGTTTTAGTATTCATTATTCTTCTAGGATATATTCTCTCTATGGCAGTTCACCGTCATAGAGTTAATCTCAGTATAATGAATTTTAGAGATAAGGTTAAGCAAGCAGAGGATTTACATCTCTCGGTTAGATCTCTACATGGTTATGCTCCGTTGGAGAAATTACTCAACAAGTCTGCATCGAAGCATTTCTTTGCCCTGATATACTCAATGCTTGCGATTCTTTCTATCACTGCGATTTATTTTTATGGAATTCAGACAGATACAGGACGTAATTTTCTTCTATTCTCATTTTCATTCACTGTTTTGTCATTAGGCCAACACATCTCTACCAGAAGTTCATACTTCAATATGGCAGACCGAACTGGATTACTTAATTCATATATCCCTCCAGTACACCCTTCTACCTTGGATATGGTTCTCAGTGATTTAGTAAAGTCACAATTAGACCCGTTACTAAAAACAGATTATGACGCATTTGTAAAAGATGTTGAGAAGCATGTAAAGAGAGGAATTGAACCTAGATTTGCTAGAGAAAAAATGATGATGACTTTGTATAAGCATTCTAAAGGTTTAGATTTATCATCAGTTTTTGATGAATTTAGTGAAATACTAACCAAGAGGGGAGTTGAATTCATCAAAACCCACCCAGTGTTCACTATCGAAGAATGGTTAAAAATAATCGAACATATTGAAACTAGAACCCCGGCTTTCTTTAGAATGATTGGACGTATTGAAGAAGACCTTTCTGCCGGCAGAAAGACACTTAGAGAAGGTATCGTTTTTGAAGTCGATATGGAGAATATCGTTCACAAGAAAGCGAATCTTTTCACTTTTATGCACAACCTTTCAAACGAATCCCGCACCCTTGTTCTAAGGGTTCAATCGCCAGACTTTAGACCACATGACTTAGCTATGACTTACAGGTTAGAACCTGGTGAGGAAAAGTGGTGGCCTGATGAAGCAGTCCCAATTGCTCAAAAGGGTAATGACGATATTTTGGCGGTAATGTCAGGTCTTCTAAGAGATGGTACGGTAGCATGGCAAACTATGTTGCCGGAGAGGTATGGCGAAGCAACGGTCTCTGTTAGATTGGAAGAAGTAAGTGGTGAATTATTGATTGGTTCTCAAATGAATGTTAGAATTCGTTCAGAGTTTAAGGAAAGAATTAGGTCTTCTAGTTCACTGATTTTATCACTTGTTGGAGGGATTGGAATCCTTGCTGCTTCGGCAATTGCAATATTCAATTTCGTATGATTTTGAAATATTCTAATTTGCATAGCATTGAAATGGAGTATGCATACGACACAACATGCGCGGGAAGTTTGGGGAAGGCGAAGAGAAGCCGGATAGTGATCTGCGAGAGCGATTGCATGCTATGGAATCTAAGGTTCGCAAGATGCGTGAAGTTAGAAATAATTTTAACGATCAAGCAAAGGTTGCAGCCGACAAGAGAAATTCAGTTCAATCTCAGTACAAGGAGCACAAAGAGAAAATCGATTTAGTTTTAGCAGAAGTTAAAGCAATTCGTGCTGAAATTAAGATGTTTAAGCAAAAAAGAAATGCAATTCAAGCACAGATGAAGAGTCTGTTTACTAAGCATAAGGATAGTCGAAGCGAACATGGAAAGAAACGTGATGCTTCAACAGAATATGCACAATTGAGGCAAGAGGTTGATGCCCTAGAGAAGAAATTTGAAACATCATCAGTAGGGATAAAAAAGGAAAAAGAAATGGTTGAAACCATTAAGAAATTTTCCAAGAGAATCGAAGAACTCGAACCTGAAGTTGCTAAATTTGAATTGGTAAGTGTTGACCTTTCTGATTTAGATTCGGCTATCAAGACCCTAAAGGCAGAAGCAGACGCAGCTCACAATGCAATGATTGAGGCTGTTGGAAGAGTCAATGAGAAGTCTCCAGAAGTTGATGAAGTATTTGCGCACAGGGACTTTTTGAAATCAGAAGGAGACAGATTCCATCTTGAATTTGTCGAACTAAAAGAGAAGGCCAATGATGTTCACAGCAAGATTGATGAAATGATGGTTGATGTCAACAAGGCTAGAGATGAATTGAATCTAGCACGTGAAGAGCGTAAATCATGGATGGTTGACCATAACAAATCTATCGATAAAATGATGAAAACAGGTTCTCAATCTGACGATGTCGCTGAGTCATTAACCAAACAACTACTAGAAACTGGTAGTTTGACATTTGGTGGACTTAACAGCGAAGATATGCGTAGTTCCGGCTCTTCTAAGAAATCCAAGAAAAAGAAAAACATGCGTAGAATTAACATGAATGCATCTAGAAAGAGATGAGGCATTAGCATGTTTGGCGTCATTATGGCTGGCGGTCAAGGAACAAGATTGTATCCATTGACTGCTAATAGGCCTAAACCGATGGTCGAAGTGATTGGTCGTCCGGTAATCGAATATGTCAAAGACGCTATGTTGGATGCTGGTGTAAGTGAGATAATTGTCACAACTGGGTACAAGGGGGACATGTTAGAGGAATTAGTTAGTCATTGGAGTTCACAAGACTCTAGGCTAGAAAAATCATTTGTTAACCAAGAGAGCATACCTATGGGGACAGCAGGAAGCGTTAGGCTTCTTCTTGACCAACTACAAGATACTTTCATTGTAGGTTCAGGTGATTCTGTCCTCTCTTGCGATCTCAAGAAGTTAGTTGAGGCTCACAAAAAATCTAATGCTAAAGTTACTATGGCTCTTTGGGAAGTAGAAAATCCTTCAGAGTTTGGGATAGTTGGATTATCTAAGAATTCTAGCGGTGAGATAGATAGTTCTTTAGAAGAAGGATATGTGGTTCGATTTAAAGAAAAACCAAGGCCAGAAGATGCTTTCAGTAATGTGATAAATGCTGGCTTATATGTCATTGAGCCAGAGGCATTAGCACTTGTACCCGAGGGTGAAAAATATGACTTTAGTAAGCAACTATTTCCTAAGTTATTAGAAATGGATTGGCCAATTTATGGTAAGAAGATTGATGGTGTTTGGTTTGATGTTGGCTCACCAAGTGAACTCATTAGGGCTCAACAGGAATTGATTTGCAATAGAGAATCTCTACCATTTCCTATGCCTAGAGGTCAAGTTATCGGAGAGAATGGCTTTGAATTTGAAGATTGTAACTCAGATGGTGAAAATCTAGGTAGTGTTCTTTCAAGCGAGGTTAAAGTTGGAAAAAACTCTATGATTTCTAATTCTCTTATCATGTCGAAAACTATAGTTGGAAGTAATTGTAATATTACGGAAACTGTGATTGGCCAGAACGTCTCTATTGAAGACTCGTGTTCTATTTACAACTGTGTAATTGGAGATAATGTAAAGATAAAAAAGAATACTTCATTAAGAGATTCTAAGTTGGATTTGTGAAGTATTCTTACGGATAAATAAAATAATATTTTGCATCCGCCAAGTTGTTTCGCATGTCTACTGGAGCCGACCACCCGCATCGCTCTTACAACAGAACTTGGGAAGAAATTGAAAAAATGCTTGAAGAAGCGGAAAAAAGATTGATTCAATGGAAGGAATGGTATGAGCAGTGTCGTAAGACTGGCGACCTTGACGGAATGAAGGAATCTGCTAGGACTCACAAGGCTTTACAGGGTGTTGTTAAGACACTTAAGTGGACTCTTGGGGAAGAAGGCGTCAAGAACCCTCTAGAATGATTTTACCATCCACGCTGGTCAAGTCTAACTTCTAGAGTCTCTAATTCATCTCCAACCATAGCAGAGCCGAGTGTCATACCCATTGCTTCAGCAACTTTTGCACCATCATCATAATGTGCGGTTGCCATAACTATTGCATCCGCCATGGTCTTAGGATCTTCTGACTTGAAAATTCCAGAGCCTACAAAGATTCCATCCATGCCCATTCTCATCATCAATGAAGCATCAGCCGGAGTAGCAATTCCTCCTGCTGAGAAAGTGACTACAGGTAATCTTTGCATTTTTTGAACATCGTTTAGGATTGAAGTTATTTCATCATGCATGTCTTGGTTAATTTGACCAAATGGTGTCATGTTATATGTTCCTGGAAGTTTAGATTGATTTGATAAGACTCGATATCTGTCGATTATGTGGCTTGCAGTATCGGAAATACCAGCATCATCAAGTAATTGTATTTGACGAATTTCTTGGTCTATTACACGAGCATGAGTTACAGCAGCGACTACGTTTCCTGTACCTGCTTCTCCCTTTGTTCTAATCATTGATGCGCCTTCCCAAATACGCCTAACTGCTTCTCCTAGTTCAGTAGCTCCGCAAACAAATGGAATCTCGTAGTCTTTCTTATTGATGTGGAAAAATGGGTCTGCTGGAGTAAGGACTTCTGATTCATCTATCATGTCGACACCCATCGATTCAAGAATTCGTGCCTCTCCGTCATGGCCGATTCTCGACTTTGCCATTACAGGTATCGAAGTACAATCTAAAATTCCTTGAATCATGTCAGGATGACTCATACGAGCAACTCCACCATCTCTGCGAATATCAGCAGGGACTCTTTCTAGGGCCATAACTGCAACAGCGCCTGAATCTTCTGCAACCGCTGCTTGTTCAGGATTGACGACATCCATTATGACTCCGCCTTGCTGCATTCTTGCAAAGCCTCTCTTTAGCAAGTCACTACCGTTTCTTAATTGATTAAAATCTACTGACATTGAAAAAACTCCAAATTAGAGGTGTACTCAGTCTGCTAGAACAGGTGACTCGCCTTCAGCAATCTCAGCATCAACCGACTCATCCGCATTTCTGTCAATCCAGGCTTCTTCTTCGTCTGGGACGTCGATATCAGCAAAAATTGCATCCACTGGACACTCAGGTATACATGCGCCACAGTCTATGCATTCATCAGGGTCTATGACCAAATAAGTGTCTGCTTCTCTAAATGCTTCAACTGGGCATACAGCAACGCATTCTTGGTATTTGTGGTCAACGCAACCGGATGTTACAACATGTGTCATTATTACTCCTCAAATAGCGTAGAAGCCCTCAATACTTAATCCCTTGTGAAGTGCCTAGTCAAAAAATATGACCCTGTTACCTCGCAATAATCTCTTTTGCTTGATTTAGTATATTTTTGGCTTCTTCTAACGGTGACTGACCAGGATATACTTCGAGTTTGGTTTGACCCTTGATTGATTTGGCATTTGATGAGACAATTACAAATTCTCCCCTGATTAATTCATCCAAACCTATTCTGAAATGTAGTGTATTGTTTTCATCCATTCTATCTTCCAATGAATCGATAAGTAGATCCAGATTATCGATACCTAATTTGGATAAAGATTTGATTGCTAATTTGTTCTTTTTTGTTATTGCATTAATCAAATGAATAGATGAACCATAATATGAGGTTGTTTTTTCAATCTCTACCAGTTCATCATCGCCGATTAAATCAGACATTGCATCGGCAATTAATATTTCATCTTCTAAACCACTCGCAGTGACTCTCCATGTCAAGTGGTGTACTCCCATATACAGGTCTCATATATTCTCATTCAATAGTTTAACGAGAGATTTTATCGATTATTTAATCAAGTAATACAGTAGTCTTCTTCAAATAGGGGTGGTTAGTCGGCGAATTGCAAGTGGGGTAGCCCCCGCAAGACATACCGAGATGATTCTGATGGCAGCGAAGAAAGTAAGTGCAAAGGCACGTGCAGCAGCACGTAAGCAACGTGATAAGTGGAAGATGAAAAGATGGTACACAATTCGTGCACCTCGTCATCCATGGGACTTCAAAAACATCGGAGAGACTCTCGGAGAGTCTGATGAACATATTTTAGGTAGAGTTTACCAAATGACTCTACAAGAATTTAATGGTGATTTCACTAAGATGCACGTCATCTTGAAATTCCGTGTCAAGGAATGTGTTGGGCAAGATGCTCTAACAACTTTCATTGGTCACCACCACCAAACAGATCACATAAGAAGACAAATCCGTCGATATCGTGGAAAGATAGACGATGTAATTGATGTTGTTACAACAGATGGTTACCTGGTTAGACTAAAGCCTCTGACAATTACTCAGAAGCGTGTTCAAACCTCTGTCAAGCAAGCAATGCGTATGAAAACTAGAGAAGTTATGCTAGCATTTGCTTCCAAGAACACATACTCAAAGTTACAAGAATCAATTCTTGGAGGAGAATTGGAAGAAGATATTCGCAAGGCTATCAAACCGATTTATCCTATACGCTCAATTTCCATTAGAAAGAGCCAGTTGCTACAAGAGGGTGTTATCTCTGAAACTGGTCCAACTCTTGATGAGATACATGCTGAAGAAGCAAGACAAGACTCCGAAATGAAGGCAAAGAAGGCAGCAGCTATTGCAGCAGCAATGGAAGAAGAAGAATCAGATGATTCTCCTTCTATTCTAGATGCAGCTGAAGCAATGGAACCAGAGTCTGAGAAATCAGAAACTTCAGAACCAGAAACTGTTGAAGAAGTAGTTGAAGAAGAAGTCGCTGAAGAAGCAACTTCTGATGAAGCAGTAGATTACAGTAGTATGACTGTTGCTGAGTTGAAAGAACTTCTCAAGGCCGCTGGTAAGCCAGTATCTGGTAAGAAATCAGAACTGATTGAACGTCTTAGTGCTTGAATCGAGTAAAAACAACATTCCTGTGCGCAGGTTTGACAAGTGATTACTAGGTGGACTAATTATGGAGCGTTTAGGTGTCATAGGCGGTACTGGATTAATTGACATGACTCTAGGCTCTCAAATTCAAGAGGCTGGATTGACTCTAATTAGGACTGATTCTATCACTGCAGAAACACCATGGGGCGATGTACCACTTACCTGCATGACTCTAAAGAAAGGTAGCGAATCACGAGAACTAATCTTCCTTCAGAGGCATCATAATGGTGAAGGAAGCAATATGCCGCCACATGCAATAAATCACCGTGCAAATATTATGGCTCTCAAAGATTCAGGTTGCGAAGCAATAATGGCTGTATGTTCAGTTGGGGCGATCGCACAGGATTTTCCTCCTGGAAAAGTATCTCTGGCAGAGCAATACATTGATTTTACCGGTGTAGCAAGCACTTTCCACGATGATGAAGCAGTATTTACCTCTGTTACAGAACCGTTTTCATTGGAAATAAATACAATTTTAGAAAATTTACTTCGCGAATCTCAAAATTTTGATGCTGATGAGAATTTGATGTATACATATTGGCTTGCCCAAGGCCCGCACTTTGAGACACGTGCAGAAATCGATGCCATCGAGAAACTTGGTGGAGATATGGTTGGAATGACAATGCCTCGCGAGGCTAAATTAGCGCGTGAGTTAGAGATCCCTTATGTTGCAGTTTGTATATCATCAAATTGGGCAGCAGGGCGAGAACCAGGAGATTCTACTGCAGACTTACATCATCATGATGTTTCATCAAAAGCAAATACAAGACTTGGCCCTGTTTGGGATTGTTTGATTAAACTGTTAGGCTAAACACAACTTCTATCACCTTCCGAGCACTATCATCACTATGGAAGGAATGGATGTACATCAGTGGATGGATTTCGAAGCAAATAATGAATGGGAGACAATGATGAAGAAGGTCGCATCATTCCATCACAAGCATGACTTTGAATCAAAGAATGGCCATGATATGGGTTATAGAATAGCACTAACAGTTGAAGAACTCGGTGAACTCTCAGCAGCGGTAACCAAAGGTAAACCTCTCGAGGAATGTGCTGAAGAGATGGCAGATATTCTTATTTTACTAATGGGTCATTCATTGGCTATGAAAATCGATCTTAAATCTGCCTTTGAAAAGAAATTTGCCAGGATTATGAAAAGAGAAGCACTCACAGGAAGGCTAGGTGTAAGAGTAACTGAATACAAACCAGAAAATTAACGAATGAAATGCTGAAAGACCATATCATATTGGTCTTTAACACCTGCTCCAACAACTCTTTCTCCAATTAAATGAAATCCTAAATCTTCGATATCAGGAGCAAACGTATCTGCATCTTTGATTTCAGTTTGTATAATTGTACGATGAAGTTCCTTGACATCTTCTCGAAATAGTTGGTATATTTCTCCTCCTCCTATGATGTATACATCTTGCTTGGAAGATAATTCTTTTACTTCTTCATAACTCATTACTTCTACATCATCTCTAGCATTTCGACTCATAACTATACTTCTACGTCCAGGGAGTTTACCTGGTAGACTATCCCATGTTTTTCTACCCATTACTATCGTACCTCCAAGAGTAACTCTCTTGAAATGTTGCAAGTCAGTAGACTGTCGCCAAGGCAAATCACCATCTTTACCGATGGCTCCTTTGAGGTCACATGCATAAACAAAGATAATCATGAAATCCCTCAAATTGCTATAGGTGCAGAAATATGTGGATGGTGCTGATAATCTACAACTTCGAAATCTTCAAACTTGAAATCATCAATACTCATAACCTCAGGATTTAATTTTAGAGTTGGTAACGGTAATGGTTCTCTACTTACTTGTAATTTAGCTTGTTCCAAGTGGTTGGTGTACAAGTGAGCATCCCCTAAGGTGTGGACAAAAGTCCCAGCCTCTAATCCACAGATTTGAGCAATCATATGAGTTAGTATCGCATATGATGCAATGTTGAAAGGGACTCCCAAAAATACATCAGCGCTTCTCTGATATAATTGACAATTGAGTTTCCCATTTGCTACATGAAATTGAAAGAAAGCATGGCAAGGCATAAGTGCCATTTCATCAAGTTCTCCAACATTCCATGCTGAGACAATAATCCTTCGACTATTAGGATTGTTTTTTATCATATCAATCGCTTGTTCTACTTGGTCTATTATACGACCATTATTATCTTTCCATTCTCTCCATTGCTTTCCATAAACAGGACCTAAATCGCCATTTTCATCAGCCCATTCATTCCAAATACGGACTCCATTTTCTTGAAGATATTTGACATTGGTATCTCCTTTTAGAAACCAAAGAAGTTCATGGATTATCGATTTTAGGTGAACTTTTTTGGTAGTGACCATTGGAAAACCCTTAGACAAATCAAATCTCATTTGGTATCCAAATACAGAAAGAGTCCCAGTACCGGTTCTATCGCCTTTTTCTTCGCCATTCTCAAGAATATGATTCATTAGGCGCAAATACTCATCCATAGTTTCACCAATTAGAGGTTGATGTAGACAGCACTTGATGGTTATCTTTAGTTAGTCCTTATGTCCAGGAATACAGAATCATATTCTTCGTCAGGATTATCTAAGTATTCCAATCGATAAATAGTCGGAATTTTATCAAGAATCGGTGAAATAAAATCTATTGTTCCTTCTACTGAGACCATCTTGCATACATACAAATATCGAGATAATCTCCCAAGTTCGATTAAACATTCACGATATCTTTTATTTTCCAAATGACTTTTACAATGATCTAATAATTCTAAATCACGAAAATCGATATTAGAACTTTTAATGCCTTCAATCTCGCAAGTTTCTTTGAAATAACCAACTGATTTTTCCTCTAACGTTTCAGGAGTGTGTTTATGTGGCCAGCCAGAATTTCCTAGTAGAATCAGCGATATCATCGCATCACTAGCAGGTATGTCATCATTAGAGTCAAAGTCTGTTAATACACAGACATTCTTCATACTCATTGTTATCGATAAGTGGTCATTATTTTTCAATAATTTATTGGAAATACAAGAAAATATGTCGATTTGAATCTCTGGAGAGCCATCGTTAGATCGAATAAATGGCCTTGTACTTGATAATTCGAGTCTCCAGTTGGATGATTGATGAGCGATTTCGTAAAGTAATTCCAAACCTCTTAATTCTGCAGATAACTTTTCTTCATCAACTTCTTTCTCCAAAACCAATGGTCCCATGGGAGTATAAACGCTGCGCACAATATTTACGCGCTTCCACCATATATCAATTATGGAGCCCCAAGATGTTTAATCGAGGTCATCAATTGGTCGGTAAATTTTCTATAGAGTGAAGCGAGTCTAGCCTTTATCTCATGTTCATCTTGTTCTTTTAATGATTTTAAATCCTCAACACTAGTATTGCCACCTTTTGGGTCTTCTAACCATTCCATCCATGTGATTCCTTTTCCGATATTTATGTGAATTGGTTTCCATAATCGTGGTAGTTTGTGAGTTTGAGGTGACATCATTTCTCTTGTCCCATTTAGTGCGATTGGCATTACTATAGTTTCGGGGTATGAAGCAGCAAGTCTAGCTACACCTGTTTTTCCCGGTAGAAGCAAAGGTGCTTCGGTTTTCTTAGAACGTGTGCCCTCAGGGAAAATGCCTAATGCACTTCTTGCAGATAGTACATCTGCTGCAGATGATAGTGCTTGGTCTCCTCCTTCTTCTCTATGGGTTTTGATTTGACCAGTCATTTTCATAAATTGCCTAAGCCAGAAATTTTTGAAATGACCATCCTTTGCAAGATAATGTGCTTTTCTTCGAGATGATGCTATGATTAGTACTGGGTCGACGTGCGATAGGTGATTAGCTGCCAAAATAGTTGGTCCAGATGTTGGAATATTATTGAGACCAGAGGCTTTTATTCGCATAATTCCTCTGATTAGAGGAGAAAATATGAAACGGATAAAAGAGTAACCAGGAGTACTTGGAATGCTTCCATTATATGGCTTAATGTACCAATGTTGCTTCAATTCATTCCATGCCATCTCGAGTTCAGATGAATTGGGCATATTGTTAACTGAAATACAATACCCTTTGATAATTGCCACTGATTAAAGTATTTTTTTTCGTTTTTGATAGGTTCTGTATATTATTCGGATACGAAATTTCAAATCACATTCAACAGAGCAGTAGTCATGAGCGAGTATTACTCTAGCATTTTTACTCGCACCTCGACAGTCTTTGTGGTTTTTTTATTGTCGTCAATTATAATTTCTCCTAGTGTTATGGCTCAATCTGATTGGCAAGAAGATGGCTGGTTGACGACCTCTCTGGCCCAAGAAAGGCTAGATAATGGTGATGAATTTGGTTGCTATGGGATGCAAGGCCTCTCTTGGAAAGCAGACCCAGGTGCAGTCGCTACTGAATGTCGCCAGTATATCGAGCAACGTGTCTCCGCAAATCGATGGGGTGAATCTCCCATTTCCACCTTCACTCCTGATTCATTATCACAGTATCAACATCAGATAATTTCTGAGAATGGATTTATGGTTCATGGTGATAATACCAACTTGCAAGGTACTGCTTGGCATTCTTCAAATGATACGCCTATCGATATGCTTGATTGGTATAACCTTGGTAGGAGAGGAGGTAGTCTGGAACAGATTATCGGTTCTAAACAACAGGTGGAAGATGCAGTTGATGAGGGTGGCTTAGTAAATCTATATTGGATTGGTAGAGTAAATGATGCTACTATAAGGCACGATAAGGATATTGAACAATACATAAGCGAACAAGCAGATGCTTGGCTTACTACTTGGGGTCAAACTTGGTCTTACTGGAGTGCAAGTAAATGCTATCAATTAGACCACTCAATAAATCAAGTTGGACAAAATTATGTTTTATCCTTTGAGTCTTTAATCACTGAACAGTGTGCCAGTATAAACCCAGGTAGATGGAATGTACCTCTAACTTGGGCCTTTGATGTTAATGATTCTCAGATTTTATCCATAATTGATTCAAATGGTGAAATGGAAAATATTTCTGAAATGCGCCATACAAAAGAGGGATACTCACACTATGAGAATCAATATTTACATATTAGTATAGTAAATGGTAATAGGGTTAACATTACTTTGACTGGTAATGATTATGATATTATTGAGATGACTGAATTTTGGAATAATCACAGTGCAGCAATAACTATTGCAGCGCACGAAACGACAGATTTATTCAAATGGTCAAAGAGATTTGTAGATCAAGAAAACCTCGTATTTACTTGGCTTGTCATTCCAAGGCCAGCGGAAAGTAAGTCGCCTTGGATTCCATATGTTGCATTCACAGTAGGTGCAGGAGTAATCATTACTATGCTATTAGTCTTGAAAAATGAAGGAATTGGGCCACTTGCAAGAAGTGAAAATCATCTTGATACCATAAGTGAAGCCGAATAGATAGCCACTTTCGCTCAATAATGAGCGAAGCCTTCATGGCTGATTGGTCTGCCCACGATATGAGGCTATTCTATGGGAGGGGGAGATGTTAAGATTGACCCTTGGAGTAGTAATCAATCTACAGATTATTCCAGAATTATCGAACAATTTGGCCTTTCATCTATGGATAAAGTTCAGGTTAATGAACCATCTAAACTCCATCGAAGAGGAATAATTTTCGCTCACAGAGACTTAGATGTAGTATTAGATGCTAAGAATTCTGGTGATAAATTCGGTGTACTAACCGGACTTATGCCAAGTGGAAAAATGCACATGGGGCATTCGATGGTAATTGAACAAGTTAAGTGGTTTCAAAAGCAAGGTGGAGATGTAACCATAGCGGTGGCTGACTTGGAAAGTCAGGCTACCCGTGGTGTTTCACTTTCAAAGGGTAGAGAGATTGCACTGAAAGAATATATTTCTAATTATGCTGCTCTAGGACTAGATCCTGAAAAGACTCAAGTATATTTTCAGTCGAGTAGACCAATAGTTCAACGACTCGGATTCCAACTAGGTAAAAGAACCAATCTTAACGAATTTGAATCCATCTATGGCTTTTCAGGAGACACTAACTTAGCCCATGTTCAAGCCCCAATGGTGCAAGTAGGTGACATCTTACATCCGCAAACTGAGGAATATGGAGGATTGAGACCTATCGTTGTTCCCGTCGGTGTAGACCAAGACCCCCATCTTAGGCTAACTAGGGGATTGGCTGCTAAAACCAATTGGTTCAATGTTAATGATGGTAAGAACTCTGGAGTGGTCATAGGACTTTCTATTCAGGAAGATAATGCCGAAATATTAGGCCAACAGCCTAATGGGAGAATTGACAAAGCGAAACTTGGGGCTATATTTGATGGAATCGTTTCTTGTTTGAGTGCTATTGGATATTCCGACATAATTTCTAATCCTAAACACGGTACAGTGAACGTCCCAGGTGCAACATCAAAGGACAAAATTAGAATTCGCAGTAAATTATTAGAGTATGAGAGAGAACTAGGGGGAATGGGTCTCTTAGCACCTTCTTCAACATATCATCATTTTGCCGTTGGTTTGACTGGTGATAAGATGAGTAGTAGCAAGCCGAAAACTACAATATTTTTGGGTGATGAAATCGACCAGGTTGCCAAGAAGATCAAGCGAGCATATTCCGGCGGTCAATCCACCGTAGAAGAACATAGGAGACTTGGCGGTAATCCTGATGTGGATGTTGCCTATCAGTATATGATGTACTTCTTTGAAGATGATGATGAGTTCTTACAATCCATTAATTCCGATTATCGAGCAGGTAAGATTCTTGCAGGCGAAATGAAGCAATTATGTATCGACAGAGCCACGGAATGGCTTTCAGAATTACATGAAAAGCGCTCTCAAAATGAGCACTTAGTAAGTGAATTCCTCGCTTCAGATGCGATTTAATCATTCTTGGAAAATACTGCAGGGTCTGGTCCTACAGGTAAACTTTCTAATTCAGCCTCAGTCAGGTCTCTTTCTGTTGCGTTTTGGTCGATAATCATGGAGTGCCCATGAGGGTCAAGAAATTCTAAAGTCAACCTTACATCATCATCTTTTCCTACATTTTCGATTTGATATTTCATATCCTTGAGCCTAGTCATATCTTCATTGGAATTTTCATCGTCTAAATCTCCAAGAACCATGTCAATTATCTTGGTAAATCTATTCAAAACACCCTCAACATTTGAGACATATCCAGTTGAACTACTCCCTGGGTTGACCTCTAAATCTAGTTCAAGTATACTGACAGTACATGATGATGAACGTACAATTCTAGATTTTAGTTGTTCTTCATTTTCTAAAATCAGCGTCCATCCGCCAGCTTTTTTCCCTTCAGCAGGAATAAAATCAGTTTGTCTCCACCCACAACTGTGGCACATTACAGTAACTTGGGTATGTTCGCCAAAGTAGGGTATTTCACTGATATGAGCAATCATATTGACTTCCCCGTGACGTGAACAAATTGGACATGGGATGTCCACAGGTTGCTCTTCGATCATAATCTTCGCCTGCCAAGTTCTTCTGCACTAGCGGCAAAAGCTTCCATTTCGATTCCTTTGAGTCCACGGCATCCTGGAGGTAAAAGCATTAACCTACTATCTGTAATTTGAATTATTTGACCTCCAAGGTCGCCCTCTATGAAGGTGTGAAGTTGATTGATGGCTGAAGAAAATTCTGTTTCTCTTTTGACTAATCTATTCATCTCCACTATTGCAGCATGTCCCTCAGACAGCCAATTTAGTAGCGTAGGGCATCCAGTGATATCGTTTAGAACTGCTCTATGAACAACTAAACCGGAATTGGTTTCTTTGATTGGGGGGCTAGAGTATAATTTTTCAAGGTCGTGATAAATCAAACCACTAGGCGCTGCAGGCTTTTCTTTAGTTTCAGACATGCTCGGCATTTCGAAGGTGTTCAGCCCCTCAGTATCTTCTTGAGCGATTGATTTTATCTCCTTTTTGAGAATTTTATCCGCTTTTGCAAGACTATCCAAATCTGGCATCTCTGGGATATTGACATTTGAAAATGCATCCAATGAGGATTGTGCATCATCTTTTTCGACGCCCCTTTTCTTCCTCATATTCTCACCTGAAAGGTAGCGCTTCAAGAATACTCCCATCAAATCGACTGTAAGAGGTGATTTTTATGACCATAGTACTGTCGCCATTTCGTGGGGTTGAAATACAATCACGGATAGGGGAAATCGCACCAATGTTCAATAGGTGTCGATTACAGCGAGGAGATATGATGAATGCAGAAGCAAATGTTGTCAAGACTGGAACAAGTACGATAGGTATTACTTTCAAAGGTGGAGTAGTGGTTGGAGCTGACCATAGGGCAACTATGGGTCATTTCATCGCTAATAAAAGCGTTCAAAAACTATTCAAAATCGGAGAAAACTTAGCATTGACTACCGCAGGATTAGTTGGACATGCCCAATCTCTGTCTCGTACACTTTGTGCTGAAGTTGCTCTTTTTGAACTAAGAAGGCAGCAACCTATGACTGTTAAGGGTGCAGCGACATTAACCGCAAATATTCTTTCTGGAAGACCACATTGGGTTCAATTGCTTATTGTAGGGGTTGACCCAGATGGCGGCCACGTGTACTCAATAGATTCAGCCGGAGGTTCAATTCCTGACAAATATTGTGCTACAGGTTCAGGTTCTCCTTACATGTATGGTGTCCTTGAAGATGGATTTAAGGATAACATGACCGAGACCGAAGCATTGAAACTCGCGGCACGCTCCCTTCACGCATCGGGGCAGCGTGATGCAGCCTCAGGTAACGGAATGGATTTGGCTGTAATCACTGCTAAAGACGGTTATGTGCAAGTCTCCCAAGACCAAATTAAGAAATTACTTTCTTGAATTTACTTTCCCGCAGTTCGCTGCATTGTGTCAAGTACACACTGTTGAATGAGTTGTGGACTAGAGGTTTTATTATGCGCCTTACATTTAAAGAAGTAAAAGATGAGATATCTAAGATTGTGCCTAAGTCGATTGAATATTCAGTTGAGTTGGAAGCAGGAAACATTGCAATTGTTACAACCGAACCCCAGAAGTTCGGTGGTGGGGATGGACTAGTTGGAAAAATCGCCAAGAAAGTTCGCAGAAAGATAAAGATTCGACCAGATAAATCTATTGTTAAACCAGAACTCGAAGCTAAAGTTATAATTGAGTCTCTAATACCTGAAACAGCAGAATTGACTCAAATCTATTTCGATGGTTGTTTTAGCGAGGTAATAATCCAGTGTCAAAAGCCTGGAGATGCAGTTGGACGTAGAGGTGCCATAGTTGGCGAGATTAGAGAAAAAACCGGTTGGATACCTATTGTTGAAAGGACGCCACCAATTTTCTCAAAAACTGTTCACGATATCAGAGGCTATCGAAGTGCAAATGCGGATGAGCGTCGTAAATTATTGAAAGATTTCGGATTGAATATGCATAGACCAACCCGTCCAGGTAGTTCATGGGCTAGAGTAACCGCATTAGGCTCATACCGTGAAGTTGGAAGGGCTTGTCACTTTGTGACCACAAATGAATCACGAATTATGATTGATGTTGGCGTCAACATTGCTTCTGATACAGATCCAATGCCTTTCTTTACTGCCCCTGAAGCACTTCCTTTGGAAAAACTCGATGCTGTAGTTTTGACTCATTCACACCTAGACCATGCTGGAATGTTACCTGTTTTATTCAAGTATGGATACCGTGGACCTGTATATTGTACTCCACCAACTCGTGATTTGATGCTTCTTCTTCAATCTGATTACATCAAGGTTAGCGGAGCAGAAGGTAGAAGCCCTCCATATGATATGGAAGATATTCGTACATGTATGAAGCACGTAGTAGATGTTGACTGGGGAGAAACTACAGACATTTCTCCAGACGTAAAGTTAACATTCTCTAATGCAGGCCATATTCTTGGTTCTTCAGCAGTACATTTGCACATCGGTGAAGGAAAGCACAACATTGTATTTAGTGGTGACCAAAAGTATGAGAAATCATGGTTATTCGACGCCGCAAATACAAGATTCCCTAAGGTTGAGACATTGGTCATTGAATCAACCTATGGCGCATCAGGAGATTATCAACCATCTAGGCAAGAAGCAAATCAAGAATTACAAGATATCGTCACAAGAACAATCCAAAGAGGCGGTAAAATGATTTGTCCAGTTTTCGCAGTAGGTCGAAGTCAAGAAGTTATGATTGCTATCGATGAATTATTTAGGTCTGGTACAGTTAAGCCTGTACCGGTTTGGCTTGACGGTATGATTCAAGAAGCAACAGCAATTCACTCATCCCACCCTGATTACCTCACTAGTAGTCTTAGAAAATCATTGCTTCAAGACGATGGAGAAAACCCATTCACAAGCGAATGGTTTAGGCCAGTAAAAGGTCGAGAACTTCGTGAAAGTATTATCATGGATACATCTCCTTGTATTGTTCTTGCAACATCAGGAATGTTGAACGGTGGTCCAGTTATGGAATATTTCAAGAACTGGGCTCATGAAGAACGAAACTCTCTTTGTTTTGTAGGATATCAGGCTGAAGGTACACTTGGAAGAAGACTGCAAAAAGGATTTGGAGAAGTACCTATGATTATTAATGGCAAAACCGAGATAGTCAAGGTCGGTTGTGAAATGGTTACAATCGATGGTTTTTCAGGACACTCTGATAGAAGGCAACTGCTAGAATTTGTTGACCAATTACATCCAAAACCTAAGAATATAATTTGTCATCACGGTGATTATCACAAGTGTAATGAACTCGGTCATACTCTTAGAGAGAGATACAAGTGTCGTACCTATGCTCCAAAGAATCTTGAAACTGTTAGATTACTTTGATCACATTAATGGAATGTCAATATCCTCATCTAGAGGGTCGGGAACTTCGCTTTTTAGCGATTTAACAGAATCAAATGATGTTTTTCCTGAACTTTTTTTGGTCTTTATTGGTGATGCCGAATCTAAATTACCGCTTTTTTCATCCGAGTTGAATAGTTTCCAGTAAAGAATGACTATTGCAGAGGATAAAATGGTTGTGAAAATCAATATGCTGGAAGTATTTTCATCAATACTGGCTAGCATTATTGAAGTTAGAATAAGCCCAGCGGCCGCCGCTAAAATCACTCCACGATAACCTGCGACCATACATTGGGATGACCATGTTGTTCATGAACCTCTTGCGCTTGTCTTGTAATATGAAGCCGGGTCGAGTGCGTAAGACATGCCAAGGTTGGTTGATGACAGCTGTAGCGCCATGGGGCGAAAATGCTGAAGATGCATACGACCAAGGTTTGGTCGAAATGGGTCTTGGAGATACACGATTAATTGAAGTCAAAGGTGCAATGCTGCCTTTGAATTTCGAAGCAACTCCACCACGGGCTTTGCCTTTGGGTTCTTTGGTTGAATGTCACATTGCAACATCATACTCCTACAACGGGGGGAGTGCTTGTGCAGGAGTTGCATGGGCTTCATGTGTCACTCCTGAAGGAGATGAATGTGCAGTAGTTGCTACAATTTCCACTGAATTAGACTATGAAGAAACATCACTTCTCTTGAGGAGAAATTTGCAAAGAAGATTAGCAAGCAGGGACCTGGAAGTAATTTCTTTCGATGTAGCGGTCGATGAAGTGACTGCTGGTGCAGAACATCATGGAGTTGCAATGGCTGCTCTAATTCTGCCGAATTCACTTTCATTTGGAGGTAAGACTTCATCAGGACCTATCAGAGGTGGTTTGACCGTTTCATTGGATAATCAGCAGAAAAGAGTCGATGTCAAAGCACCAGCCGCTCCGGCACTTAGGCCAGGTGGCAGAAGAAATAGTGGCAATTCTGACTTTAGTTTGTAAGGGCATTATTCAAAAACTCTCGAATTAACAGATAACTATGGCTGAGTCATGGTTGGTTCTAAAATGTCCAGCATGCAAAATTTGTCATGGTCGTAAAAGTACTGGTCATTTATGCCCTCACTGCGGACAAAGGATTGGCGACAACTCCGAAGTTGTCGACAAAGCGGTTGATTCTAATGATTTGAGAATGAAAGTAGTTTTGGCAAATACTCCAGAAGAACTGAGGGCTTTGCTTCAATCAAAACTTTCCAAGGATTCTTCCTTAGTTGGTAAAGAGTATAATCCTGCAGCGGGATTGAGAGTAGTGAAAGATTCATGCGATGATAAAGGAATCATTTATCAAAAAATTATCGCTGAAAAACTGAGAAAAAATGGTCTAGAAATTGATGTTGTAGATTTTATGGAACATGTTGAGACTCAAGGTTTAGTCATTAGAATTGAAAGCGGCATATGGCAATTTCTTGAGTGAAGTTCATAGGTATGAAGTTGTGGCCAAGAACTACGGGCGTATGGGTTAGTTTGGCCTATACTCGGGCGTTTGGGACGCTTGGACCCAAGTTCAAATCTTGGTACGCCCACCATTTATTGACTACTGTCAGTTTTCGAGTGCACCCATATTATATGGTATCCGAATTGTGTCTTTATGAATTTAGTAGGGACTGATTCTGGTTCTGTTGCCCAAACTGCCTTTTCAAAATCTAATACCATTTGACCTTCCACAAACTCACCTAAGTCTCCTTTTTTACTTCCACTTGCACAGTTAGAAAACCTCTTTGCCATCTTCTTGAATTCTTTGAGTGGTTTTTTTGAATTTTGAATTTGTTCCAAGATATCTCTTGCTTCAGGTTTATTTGCTACTAAAATATGCCTAACATGTGCCTTTCGAGGATTATTTCTCTTATCCATTCTACGCATTGTGCTTCAACTCCTTTGATACATTTACAGAAAGACGGTCAAAGATATGAGCAGCTGTCCATGAAACTAATACCATGAGATAAATTGGTATTCCTCGTTCGACTAATGTGCGTTCTAAATCAGTACTAGTCCAAGGTAAAATAGCAATCCATCCGATGAAATATGAGGTGAATGAAAAAATAATATGAGGGTTAATTTCTTTTGAGAATAACTTTGAAAATACTCTACGATGGTGTTGAAAAGCCATCATTAGTCCTACTGTGAAGAAAAAAGAAGTATTCTTGATACCCGACGTTTCTGAGCCATAAATTGATTTAACTGGTACATGAGTAATTCTCCATGACATTTTAGCTAGATTAATTAACCAATAATTAGGATATCCATAACCTTTCCAAGATTTATCCCAATTCCACGATTCAATTATTCTGTAACTGGTTGCAGTATATCCACATTGAGGGTCCGAAATTCTTTGACCAGCGGCAAGTGTTGTGAAAAATGCTAGAATAAAACTTGCGATTTTTCTGATAATAGGCATATTTGAAGCATTATTTGGATGAATAAATCGGTCGCCTTTACAGTGATCCGCTTTTCCAGTAATTATTGGTTGAATCAAGCCCTCCATATCATCTGGATCCATTTGACCGTCGCCCGCCATCACGACACTGATGAATGGTTTTTCGGATATGTCCAATAATTTCCGATGTCCTCTATCGATAGATGAACCAACACCTTGACCATTATTTTGGACAATTTCCAGATTATATGCCTCTTTAGAAAATTCCAAGGCGACCTTTTCAGTTGAATCTGTCGAACCATCATTAACAACAACAACATCATCGACAAAAGTGGGAATATTGCTCAAAACCTTACCGATGAAATCCTCTTCATTACGTGCGGGGATAACAACTCCAACACGCCATTTGTGGTACACATTCCTTCCACTAAGGCATATCAAATAAACTACTTGATAGAAATATATTTACTTTCATATTGGATGTAATTAGTAATTTTTCATCATAGGTTTGAAAGGCAAAACCCTGTGACATGTCTATGCAGAATAAAGGTTCGAGGATTATTTTACTCGGCCGAGACCTCGAGTTGAGGATTATTTCTCTTATCGTTAGAGCTAGAGAGATATCTCAAGAAGTAGTATTTTTTGACTTAGGTTCTAATGATATGACTGTTGAATTGGCTGAAGAATTTGATTGTCGTGTATTTCATTATAATTCAGAACTTGGGTGTAAAGACGTATCAAAATATATCTTAGATTCTAATTTAGATTTAGAATTGACAAATTTAGTGCTAATGATAACCAGTGATTGGAAGTTAAGCGATTTCCCGATAATCGAGAATAGGATTAGAGAATCTTGGGACATATACATTGCATTCACTAATGAAGAAAGCCATGATTCAAGGGATGCCAATGAACTAGTAATAGATTCTATAGATTTTTCACATATGGTTTTATCCAACAAAGGTTTAGACGAGTTATCAAAAACATCTCCATTATCCAACGCCATCGATTTCGATGCAAACCTAAAAGTTCGAGTAACTCCAAATCAAAAAGCAATTAGATTACCTCAGAGAGAATCACTAGCAACCGCTTCGAGATTTGCTCAATTATTCTATTGGATGTTAGAAACAAGGCACCCACTCCTTCTTTTTGGTATACCTGGAATTGTTTTATTCGTTCTTGGATACAAACTTTCAGGCAATGTGATAGATACATTCAGTGAATTGAATACCACATCTATCGGCGTAACTCTAACAACGATTGCCATGACATTGATCGGGCTTTTCGCCATGATGGTTGCTTTAATATTGTACATAATGGGGAAACAAGTAGAACAAATCCAATCACAGTATGATTGGTCCACTAAGTGAGTGATAATCCATGACATCAGAGAGTTATCTAGTCTGCCTCGATATGGACAGGGTATTGGTTGACCACTTGTCAACTTGGCAATTTGTTTATGACCAGATGGGGTTATCCAATGATGAATCCTTCGAATTATACAATCAGGGCCTATTAGATGAATGGGACTGGATAAAACTCGACATTGCTCTTATCAAAGGAAGTAGAGATGCATCACAAAAGCCAGTTACAGATGCTGAATTACGTCAAAACATGGAAGGTATGCCAATGATGAAAAATTGGCGAATGTTGATACAAGGTCTTCTCGATGACGGAGCGAAAGTTGCAATTGTTAGTGGTGGGCTTCAACAAACAGCACGCGATATTGCTGCACAATTTCCAAGTGGAACACCTTGGAAAAGAAGATGGGGTGGAATTGACAGATTCACATCGAAAAGATTTGCAGATGGCCAAGACACTCAGTTGACAGTATTCACCAATGGTTGGCTAACAGGGAATCAATTTGGAGACGACTTCTTGATTGATGACTTTGGTAGGTATCAGGTTCAGATGAATGGTAAAGGTTCTATTGTAAATATGTTACAACGTAGATTTGGCATCGATAAAAAGCGTACTGCATCAGTTGGTGATTCCGCAGGTGACATCGGTATGTTTCAACAGTCAGGGTACTCAATCTGCTTCAATCCTTGGGACGAGAGGCCATTGGAATATTGTGATGAAGTGGTAAGAGAGAAAGATTTGGAAATAATTTTGAATAAGATTAAATCCAAGATGTCTAGTTGAAAGATTTATTTAATCTAACCCGTAGAAACCATCATGTCCTCTATTGATGATTATGGGTTAGTTTCTTCATTTTGCCCTCATTGTGGCTTTATGTTAGGCGAATTTATTCCTGGTATTCCTTGCCCAAACTGTGGTGAAGATTTGATTTAATATTGATTAATTTCAACGCTATTTTCTTGAAGATAATCTATGATATATTGAATTGAACCTTCTGATAGATTTTCGGGTGGATGAATTCCTGGTTCTAAGCCACAGCCACCCATAGGTCCTTTTTCTAAGAATAATATTGCGCAGGCCGCAGTAACCAGACCTGTTGTTCTTGCCATTGAACTATCACCGTCTTTTCCATTATCATAGACCATCCACCTGAGTTTAGAGTCTTCTTTTTCGACCTTTACTTCGAGCCATGTAAACTCTTCTCGGCTATTATCAAATTTCCACTCATTCAAGAGTTCATTCTCCTCCATATCGATACCTTCAGTGATCCACTTGTCAATGTGACCTGGCCATCTGACAGTAAATTCTTTCATTTCTTTAGCCGGTATCGAGTCCATAATACTTCTAAGACCGTCGGTGAGGAATGCCTCCATCTTTCCATGGTATTCTACATCGATTAAATGTCTTTGAGATAGAGCGGGAACGGTAACAGATTGATTATTTTCGATTATTCTTGCAGGTCTAGTATATTCTTCGATGACATCTGAAGGAGAAAATGGAGCCATATATGACCATCCTGAATCAATCTTTGAAGGATTGCCACCAACTTTGATGTGTACAACATCTAATTCCCCTAACATCTTACTACCACGTTTCACCAGCATATTCGAAAGTCCGGGCGCAATTCCTACATCCCATAGTAGTGAACAATTATTGCTTTTTGCAAGTTCAGAATACTTGATTGGGTCTTCCAAAGTAAATGCTAAGTCAATAATTTGGTGCCCTGATTCAATTAACTTAGGTCGAACCCTATCTCCAATTCTTCCTGGGAGCATGTTCACAACGACTTTGTTTTGTGGCAATGATTCAATAATTGAAAAAACATCTCCTTCAACAGTAGTAACTTGTTCTAAGATTGCTATTTCTGTAGGGACTTTCAAATCCACTACGGTTACAGAGTTTCCGTTTTCTATAAGTCGTTTGATTACAAACTTACCGACTAAACCACACCCCAGTGCAATTACATCGCTCATCAAATCACCTAAGGAGTGACTCTTCTAGAATCTCTAGGGAATGGAATGACTTCTCTAATGTGGTCAGCTCCACTAAGCCAAGAACAAACTCTGTCAACACCAAGTCCAAATCCGCCGTGAGGCACACCACCATATGTTCGAGTATCAATGTAAAATTGATAAGGTTCTCTAGGAGTTCCTTCTTCATCGATTCTTGCTAATATTTCCTCTTCTGACCAAGTTCTTTCCCCTCCGCCAATAATTTCCCCATATCCTTCAGGGGCTAATAAATCGTGACATAGGACATATTTTTCATCATCAGGGTCGACTCTGTGATAGAATGGCTTTGCAATCTTTGGATAGTGTGTCAAGAAGTGTGGGACATCAAAATCTTGAGTCAGAATTTTCTCCTTAGAATAATCTAAATCCTGGCCCCATTCAATTTCGACTCCAAGTCCTTGAAGTGTTTCAACAGCCTCATCATACCTCATTCTTGGATATGGTGAATCAGCAAAACGACTGATTAAATCTAAATCTCTTCCAAGAGTTTCAAGTTCATCGCTTCTTTCGTCTAGAAGTGTGGAAGAAATATGACGTACAACTCCTTCGCCGTGGTTCATAATTTCATCATTAGTAGCCCATGCCATCTCCATTTCAGCATGCCAAAATTCTGTGAGATGTCTTCGAGTTCTTGATTTTTCAGCACGGAATGATGGTGCGATAGTGTATAATCTTTCTAAAGCAGGCATTGCTGCTTCAGCATAAAGTTGCCATGATTGAGTTAAGTATGCCTTTCTACCAAAGTATGGTACTTCGAATAGAGTTGAGCCACCTTCAACTGCACCAGCAACAAAGTTTGGTGCTTGATATTCAAGGAAATCTAGGTCTCTGAAATATGAGTGGATTGCACCGAAAACCGAACTACGGATTTTCAACATAGTAGTCATTCTGGAGGTTCTCAGGTATAGGTGTCGATTATCCAAAAGGAATTCTGTCTCTCCACCATCAGCTGCAGCCATTGCAGATTCTGTAATTGGGAATGGTGTTTCTGGATTAACAGGACCAATAACCTCTGCTGAATTAACAACGAGTTCATGTCCACCTTCAGAGCGTTCATCAACATTAACAGTACCTTTGAGAATTATTGACGATTCTATCAGAGCAGATTTGATTTGTTCAAAACTCTCATCTCCTAAAACATCTCTTTTTGCGACACACTGAATTGTTCCAGTGGAATCGCGTAGAACGATAAATCGAATCTTATTGGAACCACGAGAACGCTTGACCCAACCCTTCAATTCGACTTCCTTATTGTCATGCTGACCTGATTGTACATCTCCAATCCACGTAGTCTTCATACTCTCGCCCATTTGACCCTAAAGATAGGTGTAATTCAATGTCACCCAAGTTGGAACATATCTACAAGTGCTGAAAATGCAATTTAATTAATCAATTATAGGAAATACTCAAACTATATCAGTGCTAGCAACCAGTATGAATCGTGTTGCAGTATATGCAATTGGAGGGAATGCCCTTTCTTCGCCTACTGGTGATGAAGATGGTAAAAGTGAACAGGTTCTTGCTAGTGTAATGAGTGATGTTGTAGACTTACTGGAAGCTGGATGGAGTGTAGTTTTGACACATGGTAATGGACCCCAAGTAGGACATCTTATGCAATTAGATGAAAATGTTTCACAAACTATGGATTCTTGGGTTGCTGCAACTCAAGGCATGATTGGCCATTCCTTATCGCTAAATTTAGATTCAATTTTGAATAAAAGAAGACGTCCAGAAAGAACCGCTTGCGTAATAACTAGAGTAGAAGTTGACCCATCCGATAATGGATTTAAATTTCCAACTAAACCTGTAGGACCTATTCTTTCAGACCAAGTAGTAATGTCTGCTGATTGGGATATAGCAGAGACAAAGTTGGGTCCAAGAAGAGTAGTTGCAAGTCCACTTCCAATGAATGTCTTAGACCTCGAAGTAATAAGGAAATTAGTCGAATTAAAGGCAGTCGTGATTTGTGGTGGTGGAGGTGGTATTCCAGTTGTGAGGCGAGAAAATCATTTTGTAGGAGTTCCAGCAGTTATCGATAAAGATAGATTATCATCATTATTGGCCATCAAACTTCAAGCGGATGCATTAATAATTTCTACGGCTATCGATTGTGTCAAGACCGGGTTTGGAACTAAAAATGAAAAATCACATCGAATTTTAACGATTGACCAGTGTGAAGAATTCACTTCCAAAGGTGAATTTCCAAAGGGTTCTATGGCACCCAAGATAGGTAGTTTAGTTGAAGCGACCCTTCATAATCCAAATTTAAAGTCGATTCTATGTCAGCCTGGAGATGCTCTAAAAGCATTGAAAGGTGAGGAAGGAACTACTATTATTGTCAAATGAATCAATCATTAAATTGATATGACACCTAGGCTTGGGCTGATTTATGTCAGTAATTATAGCAGAAGCGCACTGTGACGGACCGTGTGGAGTATACGACCCAGCAAGTGCAAGAATAGCAGGTGAAGCAGTACAATCGATGACAAAGAAAATGCTTGCTTTAGCAGAGAACCATTCCGAGAACAGCGGATCAGCATCTTATCTAAACACGATGGGTCGCTACGCTTCAATCAAAGAAGAAGAGGCACAGAAGTGTAAAGATGAATTATTGGTTTTGTGGACTGACTTCTTCAAGCCGCAACATTTGGAAGCAATTCCTGACCTCCACGAGATATTTTGGAAGGCAGCAAAACTTTGCAGTGCATGTAAGGTCGAAGTTTCAGCACAACATGCTCAAGAATTGATGGATGCTATCGAAGCCATTCACAACATGTTTTGGTCGGTCAAGGGCAAAGAAGTTCCTTGGATCCGTGCAAGTTGATTGTAGATGAAAAACATCCAAGTGGTTGTTTCAGGCCATAGTATGTGGCCAATCCTAGATGATGGGCAAGTAATTGATTGTGAGAAGTATGACGGTCAAAAACTGTTAATCGGAGACATTATTGTTTTCTTACATCCATTCAATAAGAAGTTGACACTGATAAAAAGAATTCAAGAAATCAACTCAGAAGGTGAGTTGTGGGTTGTTGGTGATAATCCTGACCCCACATCTTCACAAGATTCTCATAATTTTGGATTTATTTCTAAAAACAATGTGCTAGGTCTCAACCGTGATTAGGCGGGCCTGACGGGGTTCGAACCCGCGACCGACGGATTAAGAGTCCGTCGCTCTACCTGACTAAGCTACAGGCCCAACCAAGCGTCTTAACACCCGTATTTAATCATTGATTTATTTATGACAATTAAAGACGGCCATTAGGGTTCATTATCTCTTCAACCCCATTTGTTCCAGCTAGTATTACTGCATCACACATATCGTTGAACAAACCAACTTGAACTACTCCAGCAATCATCAAAATATCATTTTCCACTTTCCTTGGTTCTTCGATAGAAGGTCCGCAATGTGCGTCGGCAATCAGATTTCCATTGTCGGTAATAACTGGATTATCCCCCGACATTCTACAATTAACACGGCAGTCAAGTAAATTAGTCAATTTACGAATTGTCGACTGATAAGCAAATGGTGTTATTTCTATCGGTAAAGGAAATGCCCCCAATTTAGAGACACGCTTTCTTTCATCAGCAACTACAACCATCGCCTTTGATTCTTGGGCTACAATTTTTTCTCGTAGTAATGCAGCACCTCCACCTTTTATCAATTGAAATTCAGGGTCAAATTCATCTGCGCCATCTATCACAATGTCCAAGCAATCGACATCAGAAAGTTCAACCAGAGGTATTCCGACTTCTAATGCTAATTTTTCAGTGGCCAAGGAAGTAGGGACTCCAACGATTTCAAGGCCTTCTTCTTTGATCATTCTACCCAACTCAATAACAGTATGTTTGACAGTAGAGCCAGTACCGAGTCCAACTTTCATATTGTTCTTGACAAATTTACATGCAGCGATGCCAGCATTCTTCTTCAGTAATTCGACATCTTCCATGTCTATTGTAAGGTGGCTGGGCTATTGATGATTTCTTTAACATCGGGTAAAAATTTGATTATTAAATATGGCGAAATCTTTTGACCTACCAGTACGCGTCAAAGTAGTCATGGGACTAATGAATCGCGGTATTTTTTCGGCCGTCGGGATTGTTATGTTGTTCGTTCTTTCGTCCCAAATGCCAATAATTACCGAAAAATCACCTGAAATTTCGATATTGTCGGATTCGGATATTGATTCAACAACACCTATTGGCCAAGGCACTACAGTTTCAATAGGTTCATTCCCTGACGGTGCTGTTGAGAAAGTCTCTGTTTCAGTTCCGGATGGCGAAGTAGTTCAAACCTTGAGTTTAGGAATTGAATCTTCTTCGCTTCCAACCTCTACTGCGTTTTCTTTTACTGATGCAGGCGATTTTTCTGCTTCACAAAATTATTCTGGTGTTGATGTCAACGGTACGTCATTATCACTATTGCCTCAAGAGTGGAAGTGGGATTTTGAATCCGGTACTTTTTCTCCAGACTGGACCTTAAGTGGTGCATCAAACTGGGCGATTCAAAGTTCGAATGTTCTTGTTGGTTCTCAGACTGCGAAAGCAGGAACAATAACTCATAATGGATTAACTTCTATGACTTTAGATGTCTCTTCTTTGCCAGCGGGTACAGGTACATTTGATTATCAAGTATCTTCAGAAGGTAGTTTTGATTATCTGAATTTTTGTATTGATAACACAGCTTGTTCTCGTTATTCATACACAAATCAATGGTCGGGTACTTCTAGTGGGACACATACTTTCACAATCACTTCTTCCATCTCAACACTTACCTGGGCGTATACCAAGGACGGAAGCGTAAATTCAGGTTCGGATACTGCTTGGGTTGATGAGATAGTAATAACTCCAGCAGGAGGAGCAGGAAATGGCGATGGATATTGGATGTCTGAACCATTTGGTCCTGAGACAACAGGTCAAGGGGAGATTCGAAATTATGGCTACATGTACATGGATGCCTACATACCTGATGATGCGGTTTTTGAATGGGATTTAATTGATGCTTCTACAAATTTAACAATTCCAGGTTTTGAAGATTTAACCACAACCTCACTTGATCTGGGGATGATAGATTGGGAAACATATCCTATGGCTAGAATATTTGTTTACATGGAAACGACTTCTGGTACATTACCAGTTATCAACGGAATACATTTTGAAGGCTTAATGGTTGATGATTTCGCGACCAGTCCTATAGATAGAGGTTGGTCGCTTCAGAGTTCAAATTGGCTTAATGAGCAAATAAGTGGCTCAGGTACGGCAACTTCTCCTGAATATCATTTGAGGAGTGGTTTTGTTGGAATGAAATCTAACACTGCTCTAACAGGTTCTGCTAGACTTGAGTATAGTTTAGATTCAGGTCAGACATGGAACACACTTGTGAATAATGCATATCAAGGTTTGAATAAACCTCACTTTTCAGTACATTTTAGAGTTCTTGGAACTGGTGGAAATTGGGCATTGGATACCTTTGATGTTGAATTGGTTAGAACTAGTGTCGCAGATGGTTTAGAAATAGATGTTGGGCTTGATGGATTTGCAGATTGGTCAATGGATAAAACTGGAATCGGTAGACTCGGAATCCAAGATAGATTTAGTGATGATTCTTTATGGAAAGAATCTCCTTCTACACCCTCTACACCATCTTACTTTTCAGTAATGATGCCTTCATCGGGAATTGATTCCTTTAATTTCGTTGCAGCAAGTCCAGGGGTCGAAATGATAAATCCATATTTGACAGTCACCGTTGCTGGGCAAGATATTCTAACTAAAACATTAGACCCAATAAGTTCGGTTCAAGATGTCAAGTTATCTAATGGAGATATTTCAAATCTTAATACTGCGCTTTCTCAAGCCGTTTATACGATAAATCTCAATGGATTGAATTTCGTAGAAGTTGCGATTAAAATAGGCTCGTCATCTACTTCAACGAATGTCCATATGGGTGGATTGATGGCTGTATATGATGATTCAATTACTCTAGACTTCCTTGGAACCGATAGTTTAGTGCTGGGAATGAATAATCAATTAGGTTCAGTGATTTCAGTTTCTGGAAGTAAAGATGTATCACTACCAATTAGGATGTTAGGTACTGGTTCGATAGTTCTAACTGTTAATGGAATAACCTCGCAAGCATCGGTAATTCCAGTGTCCCTAGAGGTTGTAAATGTCACAGATACATTTACTCCATCAGTTGATTGGATCGATGTAGTAAGTACTTTCGACTTTTCTGGAATTGGGATTACCAATCCCGGTGATTATTCTCGTTCTAATTCTTGGCTCATTGATTTGAACCTAGTAGGTCAAAATCATAATAGTCAAGTTCGTTGTCCTATATTGTCTATGCCATTAAACGGCATTGGAATTACTTCTTGTATTCAATCAGGCGTTAATCTAATCTGGAGTGACCTTGGTCAAGGCGGTAGTGTTTCAATGGTTGAAAGTGGTACAATACTTCAGTTTAATCATAGATTTAAGTTCCCGGTTGACTGGGACGATGAGGACTCTCTTGTGGTTTCTGCAAACTTAGTATCTTCTAATGGCCCTATGCTCCCAGTCAGCAAATTGTTTGGACTTGGACATTCCAATGGTGTTGAAAATGATATTTCACTAAATGATTGGTACATAAATGGTATCAATGGAATTAGTTCGGATAATAATTATCCTTATCTTAAATCAGGAGAACCTGTTACTGTTGTAGCAGAATTAGGTTTTGAAGGTAGTGAGACATCATCTCCTAGAACTGGCCAAGTATTGGTTCGACTAATGGTTGAGGGTAATGAATACGCAACTTCTACAATCATCAATGATGGTATTGTCTCAATGCCTTGGATTGTACCATCAGATGGTAGTGAAGTCTTAGTGGAATTAGAACTAATGCCACTTCAAGGTCAGTCCGTTTCCTATCAAGTAACTAGTTCTGTAAATTTTGGCTTTGATTCAATTTCTCCAGAATTATTGTACATGAACGTTGATGAATATGACCATGTTGAAGCATCACCTTCTACCGTCCTTGAATTTACGATTTCAGACCGACCGGTTTTACCAACTCATGCTAAAATTAATTACTGGAATTCTTGGGAACATGATTCGAATAATGATAACTTAATGCAGATTGATGAGGTACATATTAGTGACCTTGTCCAACCAAATGATTTGGCATTATTACAAGGAAGTTATGAATATGACTTGGACTCCTCTCAAGCCGCAGATGGTTCATATTCCATCGGTTGGTTAGAAATTGCCGATTCAGCAGGAAATTTACTTTCTAATTCTGGCAATTCCACATCTCCATTATTTAATCTTCAGATAAGTAATGATGGTTCGCCACAACTGGGCTATGACCCATTGGATTGGGGGCTTGGACCTGATACTTGGCTTCACCCAGGTGAATTAATTAGTTTAGAAATTCCAATTTGGGATAAGAACGGGGTTACAGACATTAATCATATCGAGTTTGATTTATCTTCAAATCAACCAGATGATTCGACTATTATTTGGGATCGAGATGGAAATGTATGTACCGCATCTACTCTATACATAAGTATCGAGAGTTGTAGAATTGTCAGCACTACAGGAGATAGTATCTTTACATCAAATGG